>JADMIO011827045.1_pt1 | contig 40055 bp, 30 predicted proteins | sample 8958161 | NCBI WGS metagenome assembly JADMIO01 (sample SAMN16585339, study PRJNA669376) | soil metagenome | isolation source: Crop rotation soil | place: USA: Cullars Rotation, Alabama | collected 2011
CTTTCCCGGCGACGGTACGAGCGGGCCGGTGGTGGTGCGCGCGTGAGTCTCAGCCGCCGCATGATGATGAAAGCGACCGCGCTGGGCATGGCCGGCGCGGCGTGCGGCGGGAAGCTCTACGCGCTCGACTCCTACTTCATCTACCCGAACGCCGCGTACCCGATCATCGAGGCCGGCTCCGCGATCACGTACAGCGAGCGCGTGACGAGCCTGACGACGTTCCGGCCGACGTTCGGCGCCGACCGTCCGATCGTCAACGCCGTCGAGCCGAAAGTGAATGGCCGGACGATCCAGTTCGACCAGCCCGGCGAGTACTACCTCATCGTCAACGCGCGCGATCCCATCAAAGTGCTCGTGCTCGAGCGCAACCTCAAACCGTCGGCGGCAATGCTGCCGTTCTTCGACTTCCTCGTCGCGAACACGGTGTGGGGTGGGTTACACGATCAGCTCTGGTACAACCAGCGCCCGTCAATGGTGAAGACGTGGCTCGAGTCGACGCAGCCGCTCGTCATCACCTGCGGCCCGACGCATCAGCTCGTACGCGACATCGTGCGCGACCGCTTTCAGCTGCCGACGCGCATCTACACGATTCCGGGCGTCTTCTATGGCGCGTCGCGCGGCGACGTCGTGCGCAGCACGCACAACATTGCGGAGATCTATCTGCCCGACATCGGCAAGTGGGTGCCGTTCGACGTCAACAACGCGTTCGTGCCGAAGTGGTCCTCGGCGCTCGACGTCGCCGACGCAGTGGCGGCAGTGTGGGGACCGCAAGAGACGAGCGGCGAGAAGGTGTCGGACGTCGGCCTCGACCTCCACACGCCGATGGACACGGGTCTCCTCAACGACAAAGCGTTCGCAGAGATGCCGGAAGAAGAGCGCGGACGCTTCCAGAAGTCGCTCATCATCCCGAGCTCGGTCACGATCGGCCGCGCGCAGGCGCTGCGCATTTATCGCAGCGGCGTCGCGTACTGGGGTGGGCGGTCGATGTTCGGCAGCGTCGGCAACACGGCATTTCTCCCATTCGATTACACATGGGCGTCGCTCGCGTGCGACGAAAACCTGCGCGACAACGTGTACGAGTGGATGGAGTCGTTCGGCCATCACGTGAACGTCATCCTTCCGTATCACCTGCGCCGCCTCTTCGAAAGCGGGCATGCCGCCGAGCTCCGCCGCCAGGCCTGGAAGACGCGCTTCCCCGACGCGTCATGAGCCTCCGCGTCAACACACTCGCGAACTTCAGTGGCCGCATGTGGACGGCCGCGCTCGGCGCGCTCCTCATCCCCGTCTACGTCTCGCTCCTCGGCATCGAGGCGTACGCGCTCGTCGGCATCAGCGCAACGCTCACGACGATCTTCGGTCTCCTCGACCTCGGCATGAGCGCCGCGTTCAGCCGCGAGATCTCGCGCCTCGAGGCGTTTCACGATCGCGAGCAGGACGAGCGCGATCTGCTCGCGACGTTCGATCTCATCTACGCGTCGCTCGCGGCCGTGATCGGACTCGCGATCGCGTTGCTCGCTCCGGTGATTGCCACGAAGTGGGTGACGCAACACTCGCTGGACCCGAAGACGATTGTCGTCGCGCTGCGGCTCATCGGCGTCTCCGTCGCGTTCCAGCTGCCGACGTCGTTCTACTTCGGCGGCCTCATCGCGCTCGAACGACAGGTGCTCTACAACATCATCACCGTCACCTCGGCCACCGTGCGCGGCATCGGCGCGATCGCCATTCTGCTCGTCGCAGGCGCGACGGTCGAGCACTTCTTCGCGTGGCAGGTCTTCGTCTCGATCGCCACAGCGATCGCCGTCGGCTTCACGACGCACCGCCTCATCGATCGCCGGCGCGGCCGAGGGCGCTTTCGTTTCGCGCTCGTGCGTTCGGTGGGCGGGTATGCGGCGGGATGGTTCACGACGACGGCGAGCACGTCACTCGCCTCGCAGATCGACAAAGTCGTCCTCACGCGCGTGTTGCCGCTCGCGCAGTTCGGCTACTACACGCTCGCGAGCGCGGTGGCGACGCTGCTGTGGAACGTCGTCGTGCCAGTGACGGCGGCGGCGATGCCGCGCTTCAATCGCACGATCGCGGCCGGCGACGAAGAGCGACTGCGCCACGAGTACTTCAGCGCGAACGAGCTGCTCGCACTGATCCTCGTGCCGATCAGCGCGATCGTGATGATCTTCCCGCGACACGTGCTGATGCTCTGGACGCGGGATCCCGTCATGACGGCGGCGTCGGAGCGACTGATCGTGATCTTCGCGGCCGGCATGACCATCTCGGGCCTGGCAAACCTCGCGCTCAACCTCTGTCTCGCGCATGGTCGCTTCGGCTTGCCGCTGACCATCACGATCTGCGCAGCGGTCATTACGACGCCGGTGATGATCGTTGGCGGCACCGCGTGGGGCGCGGCGGGCGGCGCGCTCGGCTGGGCGATGCAGATGGGCTCGGTGATCGTGCTCGTGCCGCTCTTTCACCGACACACTCTGCGCGGCGACGCGTCGCGTTGGCTGACGTACACGGTTGCAATGCCGGGGCTCGCTGCGGCGTCGGTGTGCGCGCTCGCGTTTCTCGTTCGCCCACCCGCCGAGCACCTCATCACGAGCGCCGTCTTTCTCCTCGGCACGTGGATGCTGGCGTCCTTCGCGGTGGTGATGGTCGAGCCAGATCTTCGCGCGTCGGTCGGCGCCGTGCTGCGAGAACGCCGCATCGCGTTGCGTCTTGCCAAGGGAAACCTCAAATGACGCAATTCCCATCGGAAGAACGTCTGTGGGACTTGCGGAAAGCGCGGCGGCGCACGTCCGTCGCGAAGCGATACCTCCACCTGTCGCCCCCTCTTTCGGTCGAGGCGAGCGGATCGACGGTGAACCTCACGATCGTCTCAGAGAGACCACACTACTTCGCCAAAGACACGGAGTTCCTGGACGCGCTCCTGCGCCCGGGCGACGTGATGGTCGATTGCGGCGCGAACATCGGACAGCTGGCGTGCTTCGCCTCGAAGCGCGTCGCACCCGCTGGCGTCGTGTACGCGATCGAGGCGCATCCGACGATCTTTCGCTATCTCCGTACGCACACGGAGATGAACGACGCGACGAACGTGAAGCTCATTCACGCAGCGGTCGGCGAGCGCGAAGGAAACGTGACGTTCTCCGACCAGCATGCCGATGACGGTAACCACGTCGTCGGCGCCGGCGAAGGGCTCACCGTGCCGATGACGACGCTCGATGCGCTCATCCCCGACGGAACGAAGGTCGCGCTGCTGAAAGTCGACGTCGAGGGCTATGAGAAGTTCGTCTTCGAAGGCGGCCCGCGCGTGGTGCGCGACACGCAGTGCATCCTCTTCGAATCGTCCGACCTCCTCTTCGGCCGCTACGGCTACTCGTGTCCCGACGTGTACGACCTGCTGCGCTCAGCCGGCTTCGAGCTCTTCCGCTGGCGTGGCGAAGGAGTCGTCGAGAAAGTCGCCGCCGGTTATCGCTCCGGCATCCTCATCGAAAACCTCGTCGCCGTGCGTGACCGCGCTGCGTTTCTCGCGAAGACGGGGTTCACGGTTCGCTGATGTGCGGCATCGCCGGCAAAGTGCGGTTCGACGGACGCGCGGTCGCGCCGGAAGAGATCGCGGCCATGTGCGCGACGCTCGTCCATCGCGGGCCGGATGACCAAGGCGTCTGGACGGCGCACAACGTCGGACTCGGCCAGCGACGCTTGGCAATCATCGACCTCGATCATCGCGCCGCCGCGCCGCTGGCGAACGAAGACGGCAGCGTGTGGGTCACGTTCAACGGCGAGATCTACAACTACCGCGACCTCCGCCGCGAGCTCGACGCCCTCGGCCACACCTTCCGCAGCGAGAGCGACACCGAAGTTCTGGTGCATTTGTACGAGGCGTTCGGTACGCGCATGGTCGAAAAATTGCGCGGCATGTTCGCGTTCGCGATCTGGTCGGAGAAAGAACAGCGACTCTTCGCCGCGCGTGATCGCTTCGGCAAGAAACCGTTCGTGTATACGCGCACGCCGCATGCGTTCCTCTTCGCGTCGGAGATCAAGGCACTGCTCGTCGACGACAGCGTTGCAGCAACGCCGAACTTTCACGCGATCGACGAGTACCTCACCTCGCAGTACGTGCCGAGTCCGCTCACCGCCTTCGACGGCATCGAGAAACTCCCCGCCGGGCACACGCTCATGTGCGATGCGCGCGGCAACCTACGCGTCGAACGCTATTGGGCACCGCCCGATGCTGCAAAGTCGGGCGCGAGCGAAGCCGAGCTCGCGGAGGAACTGCTCGCCCACCTGCGCGAAGCCGTTCGCATGCGCCTCGTCTCCGACGTCCCCCTCGGCGCATTCCTCAGCGGCGGGATCGACTCGTCGACCGTGGTCGCGCTGATGGCGGAAACGAGCGGGCGCGTGCAGACGTTCTCCGTCGGCTTCGACGAGGATGAGTTCAGCGAGCTCGCCGCAGCGCGCGTCGTTGCGGAACGATTCGGCACCGACCATCACGAGCTCGTCGTCCGCCCCGACGTCGCGAACGTGCTGCCGATGCTCGTGCATCACTACAACGAACCCTTTGCAGACTCCTCCGCGGTGCCGACGTACTACGTCTCGCAGATGACGAGGCAACACGTCACGGTCGCGCTGAGCGGCGATGGCGGCGACGAGAGCTTCGCCGGCTACGGGAACTATCGCGACGTCCTTCGCTGGCGCCGCGCCGACGCGATCCCCGCGCCGCTCCGTCGCGCCGCGGCGTCGATGTTGCGCGCGCTGCCGCGCACGAACACGAGCGCACGCATTCGCCGAGGGGCAGCGATGGCGGCGGGAACGCTGCCGCAGCGGTTCCGGCTGCAGACGACGATCCTCAAGCCGGAGGAGAAAGAGCTCGCGTACACGCCGAAGATGCGCGCGCTGCTCGCCGACAAACCGGCGTCGCCGATCGCGCTGCCCTGGTCGGAGGAGATGGACGCGCTCGACTGGATGACGCGTCACGATCAATCGTTCTATCTCCCCGACTGCCTCATGGTGAAGGTCGACATCGCGTCGATGGCGAACGGCCTTGAGGTGCGCGCGCCGCTCCTCGATCACATCGTCGCCGAGTTCGCAGCGACGATTCCGAGCGAGCTGCGCGCGGGCAAGCGCATCCTCAAGTGCGCGATGCGCAAGCTGCTGCCCGAGGAGATCCTCGCGCGTCCGAAGCAAGGTTTCGCGCTGCCGGTCGCGAAGTGGTTGCGCGGCGAGCTGCGTCCATTGCTCGAGGCGACGCTGCTCGATGCGCGCGCCGCGTCGCGGGGCCTCATCGATGCGAAGTTCACGCGGCGCATCGTCGGCGAACACGTCGCCGGCAAGCGCGATTGGTCCAATCGCCTGTGGGCGCTGGTCTTCCTCGAGCTCTGGTTCCGGGAGTGGATCGACTGATGTGCGGCATCGCCTTCATCGCCGGCGCTCATGAGCCGGACGCGATTCAGCGGATGGCGAATGCAATCCGCCACCGCGGCCCCGACGCACTCACGACGGGCGCGTACGGCGCGTGCTCGATCGGCCATGCGCGCCTCTCGATCATCGACCTCGTCTCCGGCGATCAGCCGATGACGGACGCGTCGCGCAACCTCTGGATCGCCCTCAACGGCGAGATCTACAACTACCGCGAGCTGCGCGCGGAGCTCGAGCGCGAAGGCGCGACGTTCCGCACGCAGTCGGATACGGAAGTGCTGCTCGAGGGGTGGAAGCGGTGGGGCCGCGCGCTGCTCGATCGCGTGCGCGGCATGTTCGCATTCGCGATCTGGAACGAGAGCGAGCGCTCACTCTTCGCCGCGCGCGACCTCTTCGGCGAGAAGCCGTTCTACTACGCGATCGACGACCGCGGCGCGCTCCTCGCCGCATCGGAGCTGAAAGCGATCGTCGCATCGGGCGCCATCGCACCACGCATCAGCAACACCTCCCTCGACGCGTTCCTCTCCTTCGGCTACATCCCGCCCGACCGCACGGTGTACGAGAACGTGCACGTGCTGCCGCCCGCGCACACACTCGAGTGGCGCGACGGCAAGGTGCGCATCGAGCCGTACTGGAAGCCGCGTTTCGAGAAGCGCGCGATGTCGCTCGAAGACGCCGCCGCGGAAGTGCTGCATCGGATGGACGTCGCCGTCGAGCGCCAGATGGTGGCGGACGTTCCCGTCGGCGCGTTCCTCAGCGGCGGCCTCGACTCGTCGTCGATCGTCGCGCTGATGAGCAAGCACACTTTGGCGCCGGTCAAAACGTTCTCGGTCGGTTTCGGCGACGCGATTAACGAGCTCCCGTACGCGCGCGCCGTCGCCAATCTCTACAAAACCGAACACCACGAAATCGACCTCGGCGCCCCCAACGTCGGCGAGTTGCTCCTGCGGATGGTCGACGTGTACGACGAGCCGTTCGCCGATTCGTCGAACATGCCCGTGTATCGCATCGCGGAGTACGCGCGGAAGTTCGTGAAGGTCGTCCTCTCCGGCGACGGCGGCGATGAGCTCTTCGGCGGCTACTGGTGGTACCTGCCGCTCGCGGCGTCGGAAAAGTCGATGCGCTTTGCGCTCGCGCAGTGGGTCGTGTTGCGCCTCGTCGGACGCGTCGCTCGCGTGCGCTCGCGCGCGCTGCAACGCCGCGCGACTGCAGCGGGGCTCGCAGGCCGCTGGCGCGACATCTGGACGCGCGACATGGCGATGCAAACGTTGCATCGCCCCGCGCGGCGACGCCGCTTGTGGGGCAACCGCGAGGTCGAGCTCTACACACCGAACGGTCTCTTCATGCCCGGCGATGACGTGCGCGGACTCGATCGCGCGTTCCACTTCGACCTCACCCACTACCTGCCTGGCGACATCCTCGTGAAGGTTGATCGCGCGGCGATGGCGCACGGCCTCGAGACGCGCGCGCCGTTCCTCGACCGCGACCTCGTCGAGCTCGCGCTCTCGCTCCCGCCTTCGTTCAAAGTGAGCGAGCCGCGCACGAAGCTCGTGATGCGCGAAGCGCTGCAGCATCTGTGGCCGGAAGAGGTGCGCGCGCGCGGCAAGATGGGCTTTGGCGCGCCGACGCCGCTCTGGCTCAACCGCGCCGACGTGCAGTCGCTGATCCGTCACGTCGCACGGAGCGGCGGCGCATTGCGCGACCTCCTACCCGGCGTCACCGAGCGCGATCTGCAGCGTCCCGATTACGCGTCGTGGATCCTGCTCACGCTCGGTTTGTGGCTCGAGCGCAAGGCCGGCTCGCTGCCGGCGGAGGTGGCGGCGTGAGGCCGAGGGTGACGGTGCTGGCGGCGTTGTACAACGACGCGCCGTACGTGCGTGCGGCGATCGACTCCGTGCTCGGCCAAACGTTCAGCGACTTCGAGTACCTCATCATCAACGACTGCGGAACGGACGGCTCGCGCGACCTCGTCGCCGCGTACGACGACCCGCGCATCCGCCTCGTCGACAACGAACAAAACCTCGGACTCACCAAGTCGCTCAACCGCGGACTCGCGCTTGCGCGGGGAGAGCTGATCGCGCGCTTCGACACGAACGACATCAACTTCCCGGAGCGCTTCGCGAAACAGGTTGCGTACCTCGACGCGCACCCGGACGTTGCGGCGGTCGGTGTGCAGTCGACGATCATCGACACAGCGGGGCACCGCATCCGTCGCGCGGAGATGAAACGGCCGGTGACGGACGCGGCGATCCGCTGGCACATCATGTTCGGCACGCCGCTCATTCACTCCGGCGCGATGTATCGGCGCAGCGTCGTGTACGAAGAGCGCGGCGGCTACGACGAAGAGTTTCGCGTCGGACAGGACGGCGAGCTCTGGTCGCGTCTCATCCGCACGCACCGCCTCGCGAACATCGACGAGCAGCTGATGGCGGTGCGCTTCGATCCGCGCTCGATCTCCGGCGACATCTCCCTTCCGGTGCGCGCGGGCTTTCGCGAGCGCTGGATTCAGCTCGCGCACGAGAACATGCAGCACCTCCTCGCCTGGAACGAAGCGCCGCGCGAGTGGGCCGAGCTGTGGGTTGCCGTGCACGCGCCGGGCTTGCCGATGGAGGCCGGCGACGCGCTCCGTTTCGCGCGCGGCATCGAGGAAGCGCTCGCGCGGTTCATTGCGTTGCACCCCGAAGCACGAAACGATCGCGACGTTTTGCGCAGTGTTTCGTATCAATGGATGAGGGCCGCGGAAAAAGCGGCCGCGTCGAGCCGGACGACGTCGATGAAGATCTTCGCGATGATGTTGCGCGCGGACGCCTTGTTCGCTGCGGCGGCGCTGCCGCGCCTCTCGCTGCGCTGGAGCGCGGGCGACGCGCCGGCGAAGTTGTGGCGGCGCTGGAGGCACGGACGCGCATGAACCGCCCGGCGCCGGAGCCGACCGTCATGCCTCTCGACCGCGAAGCGTGGCGGCGCGAGCTGCACCTCTCGAACTTCGTCAACGCCTACTACCAGTATCGCGACGTCGCCTCGTGCATCGAGCAGGGACGCGTGCTCGTCGTCGGTCCCGGGCAAGGGCTCGACACGAACGTCCTGCGCTGGCGCGGCTACGACGTGACGACGTTCGACATCGACGCCACGTTCGAGCCCGACGTCATCGGCAGCGTGCACGATCTGTCGATGTTCGCGGACGGGCAGTTCGACGTCGTCATCGCATCGCACGTCCTCGAGCACATGGCCGTCGCCTACCTCGACACCGCGCTCGGCGAGCTCGCACGCGTCGCGCGCTTCGCGATCATCTACCTCCCGATCCATGGACGGCAGATGCAGCTCCGCTTCGTCCCCGGCTTCAAAGGCATCGACCTCTCGTTCGTGGTCGACCTCTTCAACCGCTTTCATCGTCCCGACGGCGTGACGCCGCGCTATGCCGCGCAGCAACACTTCTGGGAGGTGGGGATGCGCGGCTTCCGCCTGCGCGACGTCGAGCGGCGCCTTGCCGCACACTTCGAAGTCATTCGTGCCTATCGGAACCAGGACTGGCCCGTGAGCCAGAACTTCGTCCTGCGATCGAAGCGATGAAGATCGTCTACTCGTTCAACAAGCGCGGCTTCGAAGCCGAATACTGGCAGCGCGAGATCGCCGCCGCGTCGAACGAGAAGCACACGTTCATCCCCTTCAACCACGATCCGTACCTCGACTACCTCCGCTACGTCCGCGCCCAGCTGCTCGACAACCTCTGGGCCGAGCGCGACGCCGATCTGCTGCGGATGTACGCCGACCTCGAAGCGCTCATCGCGCGCGAGCATGCCGACGCACTGCTCGTCGACAACTGCTTTCCGTATCACCCCGAGTTCCTCCGCACGCTCAAGGTGTACAAGGTCCTGCGGACCACGGATGGACCGCTGACTGCGTACGACCGCGATTTCGCGTACGTGCATGCGTACGATCACGTGCTCTTTCACAGCCCTGCCTACAGCGCCGACGCAGAGATGGCGGAGAAGCTGCGCTACGTCGGCGCGAAGCGCGCGGACTTCTGGCCGCTCGCACTCTTCGACCGGATGTTCGACTCGCGCGCGACGGAGGAGCAGCTCTTCTCTCGCAACCGCGACATCGACATCGTCTTCGTCGGCGCCCTCTTCCTCGGCAAGATGCCGCTCCTAGCGCGCGTCAAGAAGGCTTTCGGGCGACGCGTCCATCTGCACGGCCTCGCCACCTGGAAACACAACGCGTACTTCAACGTGAAGTACGGCTTCCCCGGCATCGTCCGGCCGATCGACTTCGATGCGTACGTGCCGCTCTATCAGAGCGCGAAAATCGGGATCAACGTGCACAATCGCGGCATGTACACGGTGGGCAACTTCCGGATGTTCGAGCTGCCCGCGAACGGCGCGATGCAGATCTCCGACGGCGGCCGCTATCTTTCGCACTGGTTCGAGCCGGGGCGGGAGATCGCCGCGTACGATGATGCCGAGGAGCTCGTGCGTAAGCTGAAGTACTACCTCGACCACGACGACGAGCGTGAGGCCATCGCCCGAGCCGGCTACCGCGCCGTGGTCGCGCGCCACCGCATCGCGCAGCGCTTGCAGCAGGGAGCTGAGCTCATCGCCGCCGGAGCGGCAGGGCGATGACGGAGGCAGCAGCGCTTCCCACGCGCCCCTCCCTCCGCGACGAGCTCCGCCCCATCCCCCTCCTCGGATTCACCTTCATCTTCTGCGTCTTCACGGCGAGCAACTTCCTCTTCAAAGCCTGGTACATCGCGACGGCGCTCGCGCTCGCCGCAACAGGCGTGTGCGTCGCCGCGGGCGCGCTGTGCACGCGCGGCATCATGCGCACGCTCGCGCCGACGATCGCTTACTTCCTCGTGCTGCTCTCGACGATCGTCTGGGCGGCGTATCCGCACGAGGTCGTGCGGTGGGTGGCCATCGACAGCATCGAGATCGCCGTCGTCGCGCTGGCGTTTCTCGCCGCGCGCAACTCCACTCCGCGCAAGTGCATGCTGGCGATGTTCGTCATCGTGATCCCCTCGTACGTCGTGGCGGCGGTCATGTACGTCGCGAACCCGAACGTCACGCGTCTCGCGGACCTCGCGCTGCCGCTGATGCCGATGGTGATCGTCTTCGCGTGGGCGTACCTGAGCATCGCGGAGAAGAAGTGGCCGGCGGTGGTGGCGATGTCGCTCGCGTTCGCGCTGCTCCTCGCAGCGCGCAGCCGCACGCCGATCGCGGGCTCGATCATCGGCAGTGCACTCTGCGCGCTCGCATACAGCCGCAACGCTCTGCATGTGCTGAAGCGGATGATCGCCGCGGGACTCGCCGCGGCGGCCGTGGTCGGCGTGCTGCTCATCTTCGCGCCGACGCGGGCGATGCTCCTCACGACCTACGTCCGCATCACGTACGAGGACGTGGTGTGGGGCGACCTCTACATTCGGGCCGAACAGCGCGACTCGGAACGCGACCTCATCAACGAGTACACGCTGCGCATGTACCACCAGCACTTCCCGCAGGGCATCGGCTACATGAACTTCATGCAGCACTTCCGCGATCAGTACGGTCCCGAGGCGAATCTGCACAACATGTATTCAACGTGGGTGGTGGAGGGCGGTTGGACGACCATCATCGCCGTGCTGACTCTGTTCGTGATGCAGATCGCATGGCTGCGGCGGGGCATCAAGTACGCTCCTTCGCACGACTGGCGCGCGTTCATGCAGGCGGTCGCCATCCTCTGGTTCATTCATCTGCTCATGGGACTTCTGCATCAGGTGCATCAGTCACCCCCCTTCTGGATGCTCTTCGGGCTCGGCGGCGCAGGCGCGGCCGAAGCGCGGGAGCGAGGCTGAATGCGGATCCTCCACCTCATCCCGACGCTCACGGGCGGCGGTGCGGAACGCCAGCTCTCCTACCTCGCCGGCGAGCTCGCGCGGCGCGGACACGACGTGCATATTGCCTATTGGCATCAGGGCATCGGCACGCTCGCATCGGACGGCGTCGAGACGACACGGCTCGAGACGCGCTACGCGTGGGATCCGCGACTGCTCTTTCGCATCCTCCGCCTGATCCGCGCATGGCGTGCGGACGTGGTGCAGACGTGGATCGTGCAGATGGACGTCGTCGGCGGCGTCGCGTCGCTCGTCACGCGGACGCCATGGGTCTTGCGCGAGCCGACGAACGGCACGCTGTACGCGAAGGGATTCAAGCCGAAGTTGAGGCTCTTCATCGCGCGTCTCGGCGCTCCGACGATCGTGGCGAACTCGATCGGCGGGATCCATTACTGGAACGAGCATTCGCCGAAGCTCGCGCGGCGCCTCATCGCCAACGCGGTGCCGGTCGATGAGATCGATGCCGCGATACCGGTCGCGCATGATCGCCCAATCGTCATGTACGCGGGCCGCCTCGAGCGTTTCAAGAACGTCGATGTCGTCATCGCCGCGGCGGCCGAAGTGATGCGCGAGCTCGAGCTCGATGTGGTGATCTGCGGCGACGGACCCGATCGCGCGCGCCTCGCGTCGATCGCCGAGGAGCTGGGCATTGCGTCGCGAGTTCGGTTCGAGGGGTACACGACGGCGGTGTGGTCGTGGACGCGTGCGGCGGATGTGTTTCTCTCCCTCAGCGACTTCGAAGGCTCGCCCAACACCGTGCTCGAGGCATTCGCGTCGAACGCAGCGGCGATCCTCTCCGACATCGAAGCGCATCGCGTGTGCGCCGCGAACGAATGCGCGGTGCTCGTGCCGCTGCGCGACGTTTCCGCGACGGCCGCGGCGATCCGCGATGCGCTCGTCGATCGCGAAGGCGCGCGGCAGCGAGCGAGTGCCGCGCGGAAGCATGTCGAGGCGATGTCGATCGCGGCGATGACCGACGCATACGAAGCGCTCTACCGCGAGCGGACGGCGCGATGAGGATCGCCCTCCTCACGATCACCCGCGGCACGGTGAGCGCGGGTTACGCGAAGTATCTCGACGAGATCGTGCCGCGCCTCCGTGCCGCGAGCGACGTCGAGGAGCTTCGCGTGTACGTTCCCGCGGCGATGGCCTCGCGCGACGCGACGCATCGCGCCTGGAGCGACCTGCGCTCGCTGCGCGCGGAAGTGTTGGCGTGGCGGCCGGACGTCGTGTTCATCCCGAGCTCGGTCTACCTCGACCTCCCGGACATCCCCCTCGTCACGATGGTGCACAACATGGAGCCGCTCGAGGTGCCGTTCGACGGCAACAGCGCGGGCGATGCGCTGCGGAACGTCGCGCGCGCGTACGTCGGACGACGCGCATGCGCGAAGTCGGCGCGCGTCATCGCGGTGTCGCAGCACGTGCGCGACTTTCTCGTCGACCGCTGGAAGGTCGATGCCGAGAAGGTCGGCGTCGTCTACCACGGTGTCGATTTGCCGGAGTCGATGCGCCGTCCTGCGGCCGTTCCCGATGCGCCGTTTCTCTTCACCGGCGGCTCGATCCGCCCCGCGCGCGGCCTCGACGATCTCGCGGGAGCGCTGCCGCTGTTGCCGCGCGACCTGCACGTCGTCATCGCGGGAGGCGCCGACGCCGGCAGCATGAAGTACGCCGCACAATTGCGCGCGCGCATGAACGACCCGCGCGTCGTCTGGCTCGGCCGCGTGCCGGCGGAGGAGATGGCGTGGTGCTTTGCGAACGCGCGGCTGTTCGCAATGACGAGCCGCGCCGAGGCGTGTCCGAACACGGTGTTGGAATCACTCGCGCTGGGCAGCCTCAACGTGTCGACGGACAAGGCGCCGATGCCGGAGTTCTACCGCGACGCCGCGCTCTACTACCAGCGTCGCGACGCCCGCGACCTCGGCCGCGCCATGAACGAGGCGCTCGCACTGGACGAGTCGGCGGCGAACGCGCTGCGAGCGCGCGCTCGCGCGCGCTCGCAGGACTTCACGTGGGACGCAACGCTCGACGGCGCGCTCCGCGAGCTCCGCCTCGCTATCGCGGCCCGGCGATGAACCACGTCGTGTCGCGCTCCGGATCCGGCGTCAGCGACGAGACGTGCGAGTAGTTCTGGATGAACCAGATCTCGTGGTCGCCCGTGCGCACGTTGCGCCAGAAGAGATCCGCGGTGCCGTCGTTGTTGTAATCCGCGACCGCGACGATCTGCCAGTTCACGTCGGAGACCTGCGGCAGCGCCATGTTCGCGACGACCGTCGTGCCGGACAGTTTCCACACCGCGTTCTGTCCGGTGCCGCCGTTGCGCCATACGATGTCCGTGCCGCCGTCGCCGTTGAGGTCCGACGCGCCCACGATGTGCCACGGCGGCGGCGCGCCCTGCAACCCGATGCCTTGCACGAACGTCGCGCCGGCCATCAGCCACACGTAGCCGCTGCCGGTCTGGTGATCGTGCCAGATGATGTCGGGCTGGCCGTCGCCGTTGATGTCGCCGGTTGCTTCGATGAACCAGTTCGTCCCCGCGAACGGCAGCGACACCTGCTGCAGCCGCGTCGTGTTCTGCATCAGCCAGATCACGTTGTTGCCCGTGAGGAAGTTGCGCCACACGAAGTCGAGGTACCCGTCGCCGTTGAAGTCCGCTTCGGCGACGAGGTGCCATGCATTCGAACCCATGTTCGGCAGGCCGGTGCCGGAAACGCGGCGGCCGTTGTTCATGTACCAGACGTACGTCGCGCCGCTGTTGATGTTCCACCAGAGCACGTCGGACTGCCCGTCTTTGTTGAGGTCGCGCACGGTCTTGCTGCTCACCGTCGGCGGAGGCGGCGGGGTCGGCGTCGTGCATGAACCGCCTGGATAGACGGCCGCGGCCGCGTTCTTGTCCCACTGCTGCAGCGCGCCGTTGATGCCGTTCGGTACGGACGAGCGCATCACCGCGGTCTGCGAGCACTCCAGCGTCGGGTCGCTCGAGCACGGGACGCTCGGATTGTCGGCGCGCGTTTGATCGGAATGGCGGAAGCCGAGCGTGTGCCCGACTTCGTGCGTGACGCCGGTGTTCATGTTGCCGCTGCTCACGAGGAACGAGCAGCCCATCACGCCGCGATTCATCTCCACGTCCGCTTCCTGCGTCGACCAGAAGATCTCGCCGTTCGGAATGGTGTTGGTGCCGGAGGCGACGGTCACGCCGCCGAGGCCGAGGGTGCCGCTATAGGAATTACTACCACAGCTGAACGGACCGATGCCGTAGCTGGAGAGGTCGCGCTCGAAGAGCACGGTGTTCATCCCGTCGGCGCCCTTGAGGCCCGTCGTGTGACACGACGGCGAGCAGGGATCGACGCCGGGGTTGACGTAGTTGATGTTGGAGGGACAGTCGTTGTCCCACGTGACGATCGCGGATTGCGTCGCGCTGATCGCCGCCTGGCTCGAGCCGGTGCCGGTGTACATCGGCACCTGCGACGGGAACTGCGCCCAGCGCGAGCCGCGACCGCTGCCGAGGTCCATCGTGTACGAGTTCGCGGTGAAGGCCGTGGCGTTCGCCGTGAGACGCGCGTTCGAGGTGAGCTTGCGATCGAGGACGAGCGGTTCCGAGGGGACTTCGTAGTTCTCGCTGCCGCGCGCGCCGCGCGATTCGGCGCGGACGAAGTCGAGGAACTTCGCAGCGTCGCGGCGCGGCTCGCGATGCGGTGTGCCGTCCGGATCCCAGCCGACGATCTCCTGCTCGCTGCGCACGAGGAGCTGGCGCCCCGTGCGATCGCGCATGAACGCGAAGCGGCCGAGGACGATCTCCGTGACGACCCACTGCTGTTCGGGGTTGCGCGTCAGCAGGAGCAGCATGCGATCCCCCTCGGCAAAGCGCGGGATGCCGGGGATGGCGGTGATGATGCCGCCGTACTCGCCGCCGGGCTCGTGCACTTCGAAGAGCGCGGGGACGAATCCTTTGATGTTTTCCTCGACCGTCATCGAGGTGACGGTCTCGATGCCGCCTTCACGGTTGAGCTGCGCGACGGACTTGCCGGCTGTGGCGACGACGATGGCGTCGGCGCGGCGGAGGAGGTCGCGATCGTTGGGGACGACGAAGGTGGCGGCGGAGGCGATCTTGATCGCGAAAAGGGCGGTGGCGAAGGAGAGGGAGAGGGCTTTCCTAATCATATGAATAACTCTTCCAGGCGCGCGATGCTGCGGGACGCTTGCCAAGTTATTGATGGCATCAAAATTTCAGGAACGCGCCCTCTGGAGCGCCCCGAACGACCATGAAACGAACTGTGCTGCTACTGGCCCTTCTCCTATTTCCGCTGACCGTCGCTGCCGATCCGGCGTGCCCCTGTTTCCCGCACGACAAGACCTGGATCGTGACGTACTGCGACACCTGGAACTGCGCGTCGTCCGCGCTCGTGATGGCGAACGGCGACCCGTACGTGATGGCTGTGCCGACGAGCAACGAGAACTATCGCTGGGTGGTGGTGCGGCGCGTCGTCTCGGGCAGCGTCGCCGTCTCACCCGACGAGCCGTTCGAGGTCGAGAGCTTCACGACGGCGATGGATGGTGCGCTGCGCATGGGCGCCATCGACTCATCGCTGACGCCGATGATGATCACGACGCCCGACAGCACGACGCTGGTCGTCTCGCTGAAGCCGTCGATGAAGAACGGCGGAAAGAAACGAAGCGTGCAGCACTGACCACACGCAAAAGAAAAAAGGCCGGCGCAAAACGCCGGCCTCTTCATTTGCATCCGGTGCAAACCGTTTTTTACCGCGGACCAGCGATGTACCAGCTGCGGTCGCGCTCCGGTTCGCCCGTCATCGAGCTCACGTGCTGCCCGTTCTTCATGAACCAGATCTCGTGGTCGCCGGTCGAGACGTTGCGCCAGTAGAAGTCGGCCACGCCGTCGCCGTTGTAGTCGGCGACCGCGCCGATCTGCCAGTTGACGTCGGCAACCTGCGGCAGCGCGGTGTTGGCCGTGACGGTGAGCCCGCTCAACTGCCAAATCGCGTTCTGGCCGTTGCCGCCGTTGCGCCAGATGATGTCGCTGACGCCGTCGCCGGTGACGTCGGAGACGCCGGCGATGTGCCACGGTGCCGGCGCGCCTTGCAGCAACAAGCCTTGCACGTACGTCGTGCCGTTCATCTGCCACACGTAGCAGCTCCCGGTGGCGTGGTCGTGCCAAATGAGGTCGGGCTTGCCGTCGCCGGTGACGTCGGCCGACGCTTCGATGAACCACGTGACGCCCGCAGACGGCAACGCCACCTGCTGCGTGATCGCCGTTCCGTTCATCAACCAGATCGTGTTCGCGCCCGTCGAGAAGTTGCGCCAGACGAGATCGAGCTTGCCGTCGGCGTTGAAGTCCGCTTCGGCGACGAGGTGCCACGCGTTCGAGCCCATGCTCGGCAGCGCTGCGCCGGAGACGTAGTGGCCGTTGCTCAGGTACCACACGTACGCCGCGCCCGTGCCGCCGTTCCACCAGAGGAGGTCGTTCTGGCCGTCGTTGTTGAGGTCTCCACCCTTCGCGGCCGTGGCGCTCTGCGTGATGGTGTAGGTGATGCCGGCGATGGTAAGCGTGCCGGTGCGCGCGGCGCCGGTGTTGTTCGCGGTGACGTTGTAGCCGACGTTGATCGTCGACGCGCTCCCGCTGCCGCTCGCGTTCGCGGTGACCGAGAGCCACGCTGCGTTGCTCACCGCGGTCCACGCGCATGAAGCGGTGACGCCGACGACGTCGCTCGCCGCGTTCTTCGAATACGACGCCGAGGTGCGCGTGAGGCTCTGCGAGCACACCACGCTGCCGATCGTCACGGTCGCGCTGTCGGTCACACCGACGCGGCCGGAGTTGAACGCCATCGCGCGCAGCGTGACGACACCCGTGGCGCCCGCGGTGAAGGTGATTGAGGTCGTTCCCTGACCACCGGTGATCGTGCCGTTCGTGATCTGCCAGAGGTACGACGACGCCGGTGCGCTCACCGACGCAGTGCCGCTCGCGCCGGGCGCAAGCGATGCAGGCTTCGTGATCGCCGACATCGACATACCCGACGTCGCCGTCACGATGTTGCCGCTGCGGCTCGCGCTCAGCATGTAGTCGTCGAGCTCGTGATGGCTCGGCTCCGTCGCCGGTCCGAACACGAAGCGGCTCTGCGGCACGCCGGCGCCGGTGAAGACGTTGTGGCAGTAGCTCATGATGGTGCCCTTGTTCACGCCGGGCGAGCCTGCCACGTAGTTCGCGCCCGAGTAACAACCGGCGCCGCCCGCGCCATAGCAATGGTCGACGAAGTTCGCGGTGCTGCCGTCGGTGAAGCCCGCGGCCTGACGTTCGGCGTCGGTGATCGCGACGCAATGCGTGTGATGGCCGGCGAGATTGTGGCCGAGCTCGTGCGCATATTCGACGAGCGGCCAGTAGTTCTGCGTGCCGGTCGGCATGCCGTACTTCGTGCCGTTCGTGATCGCATTCGGATCGGGGATCGCGCCGAGGCCGGCGGTGCCGAGGTTGCCGATGCCGCCGCACCAAGCGTACGGACCGCCCCAATGGCCGCCCTGCGAGAAGTCCGCGCCGCCGATCACCCCCTCCCAGGCGATGCCGCCGCCGTAATTGAGGCCGCTGAGCATGACGACCGCGGAGCTCGTCCGGCCGCCGGGCTTGATCGCGGCGTTGTGGTACTTGTCACCGAGCTCATAGAGGCCGTTCGTCGAGTCGGTGGCGAGCCACGGATCAGCCGCTCCGCTCGTGTAGATGTTCACGTTGCGCTGCTGCAGATAGATGTTGAGGTCGCGCTTGTAGATCGTGGCGACGGCGCCGGTGAGGTTCGTGACGTAGTTCGTCAGATTCGCCGTGCTGCTGCCGGCATTCTGGAAGAGCTCGAAGTCGGTCTCGACGTCGACGGTGATCGCATACGACTGCGTCGCCGCGAGCGCCTGCGCGACCGGATGATCGCCAATCGAAGCATTCGCAACGCGAGGCAGCGCCGGCGTCACGAGCTGCTCTTTGTCGAGCTTGCACTCCCACGTGGGCAAACCCTGCGGCGCCTCGTCTTCCGCTTCGAAGCGCGTCACGAAGTAATCGAGTTGCGTGTCGCTGGCCGCATCGCGGCGCTGGTTGGGTGCGAGCACGCGGCGCGAGCCGCTCAGCGCGTATTTGGCGTCGCGCGTCGTGACGATGCCTTCGATGCGGCTCGTCGTCTGATCGACGGCGAAGAACGCGAACGATTCCGGATCGCCGTTGACGGCGCCGCGAAAGTAGCGAACGTTGGGCGGGTCCAGCGCGGTGACGCCGCGCTCGCTGTGCACGAGCACTTTGCCGCCCGCGGCCCAGAGTTGGAACTCCTCGAGGTCGATCGCGGAGCGCTGCGAGTCGTACAGCGGCAGCGCATCGAGACGGACGTGACCGCCGGCGGGCGCGACGCGCAATGGGGTCAGCGCGGAGTCAGCGACCTTGGTGACGGTGGCGGCTTCGAGTGTGGCGACGGTGGACAGGGAAAACAACACGAGTACTGCCGGGAAAAGTCGGCGCAAACATCCTCCTGGGTCTATTGGACTGCGCGTCGATTCTGCTCAGGTCTCCATCTGCGAGCACGTGATTTGGCTCACGGACGGGACAGCTTTTGGACGAGCGTCGAAAGGAAGTTGCGCAGGGTCATCATTCCCGCGTGACGGGGCTCACACTCGCTCAGAAATTCCCGCGACGCTTCGCTTCGAGCCTCTGCTGCCGCGCCTTCGCATCCTGCACGAGTTGGTGGATGACGTTCTGATCGGAGGTCCACATGAAGCTGAGCGAGAAGATCGAGGCCCTGAACAAATTGCGATACGCCGCCTCGGGCTCGCCGAGTGCGTATTGCAGTTGCGCGATGGCCGCGTAGGTCTCGGCGCGCTCGCTCACGCGGTTCGAGTGCTCGTACGCTTCGATCGCCTTGCGCGGCTGCGCGAGCGCCTCGTATGCGACGCCTTCGAGAAACCACGCCTCGTAGTCGGCCGGGTCGACGGCGACGCAGCGCTGCAGTTGTTCGATGGCGGCGCGTCCCGCTTCGCGCTTGCGATAGTCGGAGGGCTGCTCGAATGCCTGCGTGAGGCGCGCGTCGATCGCTGGCTTCTCGACGTTGCACATCCACCGCGGCACGCACATCCGCGCGATCGCAACGATCGCAACGACGCACGCAGCGAGCGCGAGCGCGATCCTAAGCGGCCGCATCGCTCCCCCATCTCATCGTTGAGGCTGCGATGAACAGCGCCGGCACCGCGACCGCGGTCAGCTCCAGCGGAAAGAGTCCGAGCGCGAGCACCGCGAAACCGACGCTCGCGGGTAACGCGAAGAGGCGCGCGAAGTCGTCGCGATCGCGTTGCCACGAAATGCGCGCGAGCCGCCAGAGCAGCGCGAGGAACAGCAGGTACCCCGGCACGCCGCTCTCCGCCAGCAGTTGCAAATGATCGTTGTGCACCTCGGCGAAGTTGATGTTCTTGCCGGTGATCCACTGCGGATACTGCTCCTCCAGGTCGAGGCGATACGTCATGTACCTCGCGGCGAATCCGCCGGGACCGACGCCAAGGAGTGGACGCTCGCTGAACATCTTCATCGCGACGGCGAATGCCGGCAGGCGCTCGGACGACAGCGCCACGTAGCGATGCTCGCGCACGGCGGAGACGAGCTCTTTCGCGCGGTTGCGCGTCGGTGCCCACGCGAGCGCGGCGACGATCACGAGCACGACCGATACGACCGCCGCCGCACGCAGCGCGCGCGAGCGGCTCACGAATGCGAAGGCGAGCATCGCGCAGCCGAGGGCGACGATCGCGGTCACCGTCTGCGCGGTGAAGAGCGCGGCGGTGAGGATGACGACGAGCGGGACGTAGATGAGCCGCCGCTTCGGAAACGCGAACGCTGCCGCGAGCGCGGCGATCACCGGAACGAGCAGGTACGCGCCTGCGTAGTTCGGGTTGCCGAGGAAGCCGAAGACGAGGAGCTTCTGCGCGAGCTCGGCACCGTGCGGCCCACGCAGCCGCGGCTCGAAGACTTGGATGAACATGATGAGCGCGTTCGCGAGCGCAGGCGCGAAGAGCGCGGTGAACGCAGGGCCGTGAACGTCTTCGCCGAGAAGGAAGGCGCAGGCGAAGAGCGCAGCGTAGGGGAAGAGCGCGAACGGCGCGGCAGCGCTCACCTCGCGGTTCACTGCGGTCATCGTGACGATCGCGCACCAGCCGAGGGCGGCGGCGGCGAGGATGAGCTCTGCGCGCCAACGTCGCGCATCGAGCCAGTCGGGGTCGAAGGCCCACGCGAGCATCGCCAGCGAGACGACGACGAGCATGCCCGCCTCGAAGAAGATCGTCTTCGGGAGTCGCCAGATGTCGCTGCCCGCGGACTTGTAGATGACCGGCGTGAGCGCGACGACGAGGAGGAGGGCGTACCACGCGAGCTTGTGCAGCATGCCGCGCGGACGCGGGCCGTCGGTCATCGCGGCGGATTCTACTGGAGAGGAACGGCCAAATCGACAGCACTCGCTTGGCGATCTGCTGCCGATTCGGCCGTTCCGCTCCAGTTACAATGCGCCTCCCCACGTCTCGGGCGTCGCAAACGTGCGCATTCTCATCGTCAGCCAGTGGTACTCGCCCGAGCCGGTGAAGGTCGTGGAGGAGCTCGCCGCCGGCCTCGCCGCGCGCGGTCACTCGGTCGAAGTCCTCACCGGATTTCCCAACTATCCGACCGGCCGCGTATACGACGGCTACCGCATGCGCCTCTGGCAGCGCGAAACGCTGGGCGACATCCCGCTCGTGCGCGTGCCGCTCGTGCCCGATCACTCACGCTCGGCTCTCGGCCGCCTTCTCAACTACGGCTCCTTCGCATTCTTCGCATCGGTCCTCGGCACGCTGCTGACGCGCAAGTGCGACGTCGTGTTCGTCTACGGCTCGCCCGCAACCGCGATCTTGCCCGGACGCGTGCTCGCGATGCTGAAGCGCGCGTCGCTCGTGGTGCTCGTCCCCGACCTTTGGCCCGAGGTGCTCGAGGGCGTCGGCGTGAAGAGCCGCGTCGTGCTTCGCGCGGCAGGCGCGTTCGCGCGATCGATGTACCGCAGCGCGAAACGCGTCATCGCGGTGACGCGCGGCTTCGCCGACCGCATCGCTTCGCGCGGCGTTCCCCGCGAGCGGATCGCGATGATTCCGATGTGGGTCGACGTAAAGCTCTACCGTCCGCTCGCACCCGAAGCAGGCGCAGTCGAAGCGCGTCCGTTCGTCGTGATGCACGCGGGGCAGCTCGGCGTCGCGCAGGGACTCGACGCGCTCATCGACGCCGCGGCTCTGCTCCGCGACGACGCATCGATCGAGCTCGCATTCGCGGGCGACGGCAACCAGCGCGCCGCGCTCGAGCAACGCGTCGCCGAGCTCGCCCTCACCAACGTTCGCTTTCTCGGCACGTTCCCGCCGTCGGAGATGTCGCGCGTCTACGCGCACGCGAGCGCGCTCATCGTTCACCTGACGAGCGATCCGACGTTCGACATCTGGATCCCGCACAAGCTCTATGCGTACCTCGCAGCCGGCAAGCCGATCCTCTGCGCCGTGGCCGGCGAGACCGCGGAGATCGTGCGCGATGCGCGCGCCGGCGTGACGTGCACTCCCGGCGACGCACACGCGATCGCCGCGCGCATCCGCGAGCTCGCGTCGATGCCGGAGGAGGAACGCGCCGCGATGGGAGCTCGCGGCCGCGCGCTCGCGGAGTCCGTGTACGACATGGAGCGCGTTCTCGACCGCATCGCGCGCGTCATCGAAGACGCTCACTCGTCTTCGTGAACCGCGTTGCCGCGAAACATCTCCACCGTCGCCTGTCCCGGCTGCGTCACGCCCTCGCGCGAGAACACCTTCTTCGCCGTCATCGCCAGAATGCGCAGGTCGAGCGACAGCGAAACGTGGTCTGCATACCAGACGTCCATCGCGAAGCGCTCCGGCCACGACGCCGCGTTGCGTCCGTTCACCTGCGCCCAACCGGTGATGCCCGGCAGCACTTCGTGTCTGCGCTGCTGCTCGGGTGAATAGAGCGGCACGTACTCCATCAGCAGCGGACGCGGACCGACGAGACTCATCTCGCCGCGCAGAACGTTGATCAGCTCCGGCAGTTCGTCGAGGCTCGTGGCACGAAGGATTTTCCCGAATCGACCGAGACGCATCGCGTCAGGTAACATCGCGCCGTCGTTTCCGCGCGCATTGGACATCGTCCGGAACTTGAGTAGGACGAACGCTTTCGCATTTTTTCCGGGTCTCGGTTGACGAAAAATCACCGGACGTCCGAGGAAGATGCGGACTGCGAATGCGACGAGTGCGAAGAGCGGAGCACCAACGACGATCAGCACGCCAGCGATGCAGCAGTCGAGCGCGCGCTTGCCAACGCGGCGGTACCAAGTCGCGAACGGCGCACGCGCAGAAATTGTCGTTTCGGTCAATTTCGGCAGTATCCTGAAGGGACGTTCCCGTGGCAAATTCCAGACTGTATCTTTCCCCACCCCACATGAGCGGCCCCGAGCGCGAACTTCTCCTCGAAGCGTTCGACTCGAACTGGATCGCACCCCTCGGTCCGTTCGTCGACCGTTTCGAGCGCGAGACGTGTGCGCGCATTGGCAGCCGCGCCGCAGCCGCTCTCTCCAGCGGCACCGCCGCGTTGCACTTGGCGTTACTCGCGCTCGGCGTGGAGAAGGGCGACTCCGTCATCTGCTCGTCGTTCACATTCGCCGCCTCGGCGTACGCGATCTCGTACATCGGCGCAGAGCCGGTCTTCATCGACAGCGATACCGAGTCTTGGAACATCGACCCGGACCTGCTCGAGGAAGAGCTGCACGACTGCGCGATCCGCGGCAAGCTGCCGAAGGCGGCGATCATCGTCGACCTCTACGGTCAATGCGCGGACTTCGATCGCATTCTCGCGATCTGCGCGTCGTACGAGATCCCCGTGATCGAAGACGCGGCCGAAGCCCTCGGCGCCCGCTACCGCGACCGCAACGCCGGCACTCTCGGCACGCTCAGCGTGCTCTCGTTCAACGGCAACAAGATCATCACCACGAGCGGCGGCGGCATGCTGCTGTCCGACGACGAGACGGCGATCGCGCGCGTGAAGAAGATGTCGACGCAGGCGCGCGACGATGCGCCGCACTACCAGCACTCGGCGGTGGGCTACAACTACCGCATGAGCAACCTCCTTGCGGCCGTCGGTGTGGGACAGCTCCAGTCGATCGACGATCGCGTCGAGCGCCGCCGCGCGAACTTCGCGCGCTACGAACGGATGCTCGGCGACATGCCCGGCATCCGCTTCATGCCGGAGCCGAGCTGGAGCCGCTCGAACCGCTGGTTGACGTGCCTCACCATCGACCCGCTCGCGTTCGGCGCGTCGCGCGAGGAAGTGCGCGTGGCGCTCGAGAGCGAAAACATCGAGTCGCGTCCGCTGTGGAAACCGATGCATCTGCAGCCCGTGTATCAGGACTGCCGGATGCGCGGGGGCCGCGTGAGCGCGCTGCTGTTCGAGCGCGGGCTGTGCCTGCCGAGCGGCTCGGCGATGGCCGAGGAAGACTTCGAGCGCGTGGAGCGGGCGATCCATCGCGTGCCCGCGGTGCGCGCGCACAAGTAAAGACGTGCGCTGATCGCGCCAGCGTCGATGTGGCAGAATCGCGCGCGCATGTCGCTTCTCTATACCGGCTCCGCCATCGACGATCCGAATTCCGTCCGCGCCTTCATCGCCGGCGCGCAACCGCGCCCCGAGTTCCGCCGAATCGTGATGATCGATCCGGCGCACTTCCAGGTGAAGCACGTCATCAATCCGCACATGGAAGGACAGATCGGCGCGGTCGACACCGAGCGCGCGCGTGAAGAGTGGACCGCGATCAAGCGCACGTACGAGTCGCTCGGCATGCCGGTGACGGTGGTCGAGGGCGTCGACGAGTTCCCCGACATCGTGTTCGTCGCGAACCAAATCCTTCCGTACATCGACCCTGAAGGAAAGCCGGCGATCGTGCTCTCGCACATGGCGAAGGAGCAGCGGCAAGGTGAAGTTCCGTACCTCGCCGACGCGCTCGAGCCGCTCGGCCTCCCGCGCCATCCGCTGAAGACCAAGCTCCCGCTCGAAGGCACCGGCGACGCGATCTGGCATCCGGGACGGAACCTCATGTGGGGTGGCCACGGATTTCGCACCGACGAGTCGGCGTGGGAGGAAGTGGCGTCGATCACCGGCTCGCGCGTCATCCCGCTCGCGCTGACCGACGAGCGGATGTACCACCTCGACGTCGCGCTCATGGTCATCGACGACCACACCGCGTTCTCGTTCAGGGAAGCATTCGATGAAGAGTCGTGGGCGCGCCTGCAGGCGGGATTCCCGCGGCTCATCGAAGTCGAAGATGAAGAGGCGGTGGCCGGCTTCGCGCTCAACGGCCACTCGCCCGACGGAAAGAATCTTCTCCTCCCCGCCGGCAATCCGCACACGAAGCAGAAGGCGGAGGAGCTCGGACTCATCGTGCACGAACTACCGACGCGCGAGTTCCAGAAGTCGGGCGGCTCGATCTTCTGTTTGAAGAACGTGCTGCCGTAGTGACATGAGATGACGGAGACGCCGCCGAAAGCCTCCGTCATCTGCGGCGCCCTCGCCGCCGCGCTTCTCATGATCGCGGTGAGCACCGCGATCGGCACCCTCACCCAATCGTTGCTCGAACACGTCTATCGCTCCGCCAACCGCCTCCTCGGTCTCGCGATCCTGGCGATCAATCTCGCAGCGCTGCTGCTCGTGTTCGCAGCGTTTCACCTCGCGTCGCGATCGGTTGCTCTCCAGCGCGCGAGCACGACGCTCATGATCGCGAAGCTCGCCGCGATCGTCGCAATCGTGCAACTCCTCGTCGCCTTCGTGCGCGATCAGGCCGCGACGTTTCTCATCATCTTCGCAAACATCGACACGCGACACGGCGCGGCGGCGATCGTCGCGAACGTTGCGATCCCGCTGGTCCTCTGCGCGCTCGTCCTCTTTTGGGCGGCGCGACAGTAAGCGTCCTCATTGATTCTTCACGCACACTCCCCACCCGCGGCGCAGATCCTGCACGCCGCGCACTGCACCATTCGCGAAAAAAAGGAGACTCCATCGATGAAGCTGACCCGGTCACTGGTCGTCTGGCTTTCGCTCGTCCTCCTCGCCGCGCTCCCACTCGCCGCCGCAAACCTCGAGATCCACTACATCGACGTCGGATGGGGCGGCTCGGTCCTTCTCCGCGGCCCAGACGGCACCACCGTTCTCCTCGAAGCAGGCAACACCGGAATGGGCACGCAGTACGTCGTGCCGTACCTCAAATCGATCGGCATCCAACCCGCGAACGGACTCGACTACGTCATCGGCGGCCACCAGCATTGCGATCACATCGGCGGACTCGATGAGGTGATCCAGGCCGGCTACAACGTCCACATCAAGCAGTACAACAACGGCTCGTCGTACGCATCGTCGTGCGCGGACGGCTGGAACGCCGCATCAGCCTCGACGACCGCGGGCGCGCCGGTGGCGATGCCCGTCGGCACTGTCATCCAGCTCGGCAACGGCGCGACGCTCACCTGCATCGCGCGCAACGGCTCCATCATCGGCGGCGGCTCAGTTGCAGTGACGGACGAGAACGACCGCTCGATCGCGCTTCTCATCAAGTACGGCGGCTTCGACTACATCTGGGCGAGCGACATGGGCGGCGGACCAGACTCGTGCACCGGCCGCACGACGACGCAGCTCGACATGGAGACTTCCGTGATCCAGGCGATCTCTCCCGGCGGCGCGCATCCGCTCATCAGCGCCGGCGGCATCGACCTCATGCACGTGAACCATCACGGCAGCGAGTCGAGCTCGAACCCGACGTACTTCAACATGGCCAAGCCCGCGGTCGCGATCATCGGCGTCGGCAGCGGCGAGAGCACCGGCTGGGACCTCCCCCGCATCAACGTCGTCGACCAAGTCCTCCTCGGCAACGCCAGTGCGTGCGTCACCGCCCCGCCGGCGTTCGTGCTGCAGACGGAAGAAGGAAATCCCGGCAGCACGAAGATGAGCCACTCCGGCTACTGCGTCGGCAACATCAAAGTCGTCACCGACGGCATCAGCATCTTCACCGTTTCCGGCGACGGCCTCGTGCATCAAGGACCGAACGAGCTCGCGGCCGCCGGCCTGCCGCGCAGCTTCACGATCGACGACTCCGGCGGAACGGGCGGCGACACGACGAAGCCCACGACGTCGATCAGTGCACCGGCTTCGGGCGCGACCGTCAGCGGCACGACGACGGTCACCGCATCCGCCTCCGACAACGTCAGCGTCACCAAGGTCGAGTTCTACCTCGACGGCGTGCTGCAATCGACCGACACCACCTCGCCCTACTCGTGGAGCTGGAACACGACCTCGGCGACGAACGGCTCGCACTCGCTGACGACGAAGGCGTACGACGCCGCAGCAAACGTCGGCACATCGACTGCCGTCAGCGTCACCGTCAGCAACGGTGTGCCCATCAACGTCGGCGGTTACACGATCACGCAGGCGAACGCCACGCTCACCTACACGATCCCCGCCGGAACCACGATCCCGTCGAAGGGTTACCTCATCGTCGCGCGCAACGCGACGAAGTCCGCGTTCCAAACGTTCTGGGGCCAGACGCTCGCTGCGAACGTCGTCTTCATCAACAGCGCCGACTCGATGCCGCAGATCAACGGCAGCGAGACGTACACGCTGAAGAACAGCGCAGGCACGACCGTCGACGGCGCAACTGTGGCGATGGACACCTCCGGCGGCACGACGCTGCAACGCGCGAACTGCGGCGCGGCCGGCACCGCCTCGTCGTGGAGCCGCCTCACCTGGTCGTCCGCGAACCCCGGCAGCGGCGCACCGACCACGTGCGGCAAAGGCGCCTTCATCAGCGAATTCGCCGACGCCCTCGGCACCGGCAACTACGTCTACGAGTACATCGAGATCTTCAACGACAAGTAAGCGGTTGACTTCAGCGACGCGCGTCGCGCACGATGTGCACCCCACACCGGCGCGACGCGCGTTCGCCACTCTTCGTCTCTCCCCTTCGCGCGCCACGAATGCGCAAATGCAATCTTGGATGGTGATCGCCGTGGTCGTCCTGAAGATCCGCTACACGCAAGTTCCCGGAACGAATCCCGAGTACGCACAAGGTGCGATCGAACGGTGCGACGTCTCGCATCGCGAGGTCGAGCGCTTCACGTGGCTCATCGCCGTCGACGACGACGGTGATCCCGCCGAGTGGCAACGACGCCTCAACGCCGCCGTGAGTCCCGAGCACGGCTCGTTCGCCGTCGAGTGCGCGACGCCCGAGGAAGAGCAGCGCGTGCGCGACGGCACGATCACGCTGCAGCGGTAGCGCGTCACTGCGCGCGGTTCATCCGCCGCCAGATCACGACGGATCGCCAGAAGCAAACGCCGGCGAGCGCCACGAAGATGAGCGCCATCGCGATCGACTGCGCATCGCGATCGAGGCCGAACTGCGTCATCGCGAATGCCGACGCGAGCGCCGCGGAGCCGAAGAGGGCGCCGAGGCCGAAGAGGAACCAGAAGAGGAGGACTTCGATGAGGGGATCGATCGGCATCTCGTCGCGCGAATAGCGCGGACCGCGGCGCCGCCGGAAGAAACCGCCGATGACGAAAAGCATCATGTGAGTTTGCTCACGAACGCGCGCGGAACCATCATGTAGAGTCGCCAGACCAAAATCGGAGGGAACTTCATGCGCAGGATTGTGATTGCTTTCGTGTCACTGCTGGTGTGTTCCAGCGTCATTGCCAAGGAATCGAAACCGGTGCTCGCCGTCGCTGAATTCAAGAACGAGACCTCGGCCTACTGGTGGTCGTCGGACGTCGCCCAGGACCTCGCCGGCATGCTCACGAACGAGCTCGCGTCGACAGGCAAGTTCAAGCTGGTCGAGCGCAAGAAGCTCGGCGCGGTGCTCGACGAGCAGGACCTGGCGAGCTCCGGTCGCGTCAAGAAATCGACTGCGGCGAAGACGGGCGAGCTGACCGGCGCGCAGTACATCGTGCTAGCCACCGTGTCGTCGTTCGACTCGAAGACGCGCGAGACCGGCGGCGGTCTCAGCTTCCACGGCATCAGCGTCGGCGGCAAGTCGCAGGAGGCGTACATCGCGGTGGACCTTCGCGTCGTCGATGCGACCTCAGGCGAGGTCGAGTTCACCCGCACCGTCGAAGCGCGCTCCAGCGGCGGCGGCGTCAACCTCGGCGTCTATCGCGGCGGCTTCGGCGGACATCTCGAGAACGAGCAGAACACCCCGACCGGCAAAGCGATCCGCGGCGTGATCATGGAGATCACCGACTACCTCTCGTGCGCCATGGTCGACAAAGACGACTGCATGAGCGAGTACGCGCAGAAAGAGCAGTCGCGCAAGGCGAAGACGAAGAAGTCGATCAAGCTCGACTAACGTGGTTTGATTGCGGGAGCGTCGAAGGTGACGCTCCCGCAATCGCATGCAACGACCGACCACCCGACCAACCAAGGCCGACCTCGAAGCCGCACGCGGCACCACCCTTCCCGACGTCATCGCGCCCAACCTCGACATCCTCTTCTGCGGCATCAATCCGGGCCTCTACACAGCTGCCGTGCAGCAGCACTTCGGCCGTCCCGGCAATCGCTTCTGGCCGACGCTGCATCGCGCGGGCTTCACGCCGCGACTCTTTCACCCCAGCGAACAGCACGAGCTCATCGCGCTCGGCTACGGCATCACGAACCTCGTCGCACGCGCGACGGCAACCGCCGCGGAGCTGACGAACGAGGAGCTCGTGCAAGGCGGACGCGCGCTCGCGCGGAAAGCGAAGCGCTATGAGCCGCGCGTCATCGCGATCGTCGGCATGGGCGCGTACCGCACGGCGTTCGCGCGGCCGCGCGCGAAGCTCGGATTGCAGGAGGAGACGATTGGGCCGAGCGCGCTCTGGGTGCTCCCGAATCCGAGCGGCCTCAATGCGAACTACCAGCCGGCGCAGCTCGCGGAGCTCTTCCGCGAGTTGCGCCAGTGGGTGGCGACGCGTTAGTTGTCGATCGGCGCGATCGTGTACTGCTCCAGCTTCCCGTCCGGCATCGTGAACGTCGTCACGCGCAGCGCTTTGTCCGCGTACTTGATGCGATAGCGCCGCAGCGTCATCCCGCCGCGCAGCGACTGCGCGATCTGGGTGAACTCTTGCGGCTTGCCGAGCGGCCCGAGGCTCGAGGCGAAGTCTTTCAGGGCGGCTTCACTGAAATAGTCGTTTGCGTTGTCCGTAAAGAGCGCGCGGTCGATTTGCCCCTTCTGCAAACCGCCGTAAACGCGCTTCACGAGGTCGAGGGCCTTCTCGTCGACGGAGTTGAAGAGCACGTTCGCGATCTTCGCGGCGATGTCGCCGCTGGCCGTCGCCGCATCGATGTTCGTGAGGACGACGATCGCGGCGCGCTCGTCGGGATAGACCTCATTGCGCGCGGTGAAGCCGGAGACCTCGCCGCCGTGCGCGATCTGCCGTCGGCCGTCGACCATGCTCACGCCGACGCCCAGGCCGTAGTGCGTGCCGGCGCCGCTCGTGAGGAGAACTTCCTTCTCCATCTCCGCGTACGAGGCGGGCGACATCATCCTCCGCTCGATCACGCTCACATCCCACTTCGCGAGATCCTCGGCCGTCATCGCGAGCTCGCCGGCCGCGTACATCCAGCCCGCGCCTTCCTTCGGCGCGGGACGGGCGGGCCCGAGGCCATAACGCATGTAGCGCATCGGCTCGCCGCCTTCGAGCGGCATCGCGTCCGTGTTGTAGACGCTGCCCATCGCCAGCTTGTCGAAGATGTGCTTCTCGAGGAAGCCCATGAGCGACGTGTCGGCGACGCGCTCGACGATGACGCCGGCGATCACGTAGTTCGTGTTGCTGTACTGCCATTTCGCGCCGGGCTCGAAGTCGAGCGGGCGCTGCGCCCAATCGCGAAGGATCGTCATCGCCAGCACCGGCTTCTTCATCGCCGGCATGACGTAGTCCTGCGGCCAGAAGTCGCGGTAGCCGGACGTCATCGACAGCAGCTGGCGGATGGTGACGTCCTTCGCGCGCGCGAGCTCCGGCAGCCAGCGCACGAGCTTGTCGTCGAGCGAGAGCTTCCCTTCCTCCGCGAGCATCAGGATCGCAGCGGCCGTGAACTGCTTGCTGATCGAGCCGATGCTGTAGCGCATGCGCGGATTCGCGGCGAGCTTCGTGTCGAGGTTCGCCGTGCCGTATGCCTTCACGTATGCGACGCGGCCGTCTTTCACGACCGCGATCGACGCGCTCGGCGCGCCGCTCGTTGCGAGAATTTCGGTGACGGCTTTGTCGATGCTCGCGCGCGCGTCGGCAGGGAGCGTGTCTTCGGCGCGTACGGTCGTCGTCGTGAGTGCGAGGAGAAGCAGGAGCGAGGTGAGGATTGTCCGCATATCGCGGGCGATTGTAGCGTCGCGCTACTCGATGCGGCCGCGCAACCGCTTGGTCTGCGAGCGGCGCTTCTTCTCATCGAGCCGCTTCTCTTTCACCGCGCGGGGCGTGCGCGTCTTCTTGCGCGGCTCTCGCTCTTCGAGCGCGTCGCGGAGGAGCTCCTCCATCTTCGCGAGCGCGCGGTCGCGGTTTGCGAGTTGGCTGCGCTCCGCCTGCGACGTCACGCGCAACACGCCGGACTTGTTGATGCGACCCGCAAGCCGTTCACGCACGCGTTGCTTCGCGGCGTCATCGATCGGCAGCGCGTCGACGTCGACCTCGATCGTGACGCGCGTCTCGACCTTGTTCACGTTCTGCCCGCCCGGCCCGCCGCTGCGCGACGTCGCCGCGCGCAGCAGTGCCGCGGGGACGACGATGTTATTGCCGAGGTCGAGGTCGCGCATTGCGGCGCGAATCATCGCATGCAGCGCTCGCGTGCGACACTCATCGGACCCTCTGGCGTTTCGCGATCGCACTCGTCGCACTCACGGCTTGCGTTCCGGACAATCCGCCGCCTCCGCGACCGCACGTCAACCGTCTCGGCGCCGTCACCGGCTGCTACGCGGTCACGGCCGGAGCGTGGTCTCCACCCACAGCGGAAGCGAGCTTCTGGGCGCTGCCTTCGCGCATCGACCTGCTCGCGGCGCGGTCACCGCGGCGCGAAAACGAGCGCGACGCGCGGGCGGTGGGCGGCGGGCAGCGGCTGTGGTCGTGGCGGCGAAGGAATGACGAGATCATCATCACGGGTCTCGACGGCTTCACCGGCTTCGACCTCAGTGTCACGCAGCACGACACGAGGCTCATTGGGACGGCGCGCACGCTCACCGACGCAAATCCGAGCGCGCATTCCATCGCCAGCGTGCAACTCACGCGCGTTGGATGCGGCTAGAAACAAAAACGGCCGCGCCTCGCGGCGCGGCCGTCGTTTCATCGCATCACAAAACCGTCACTCACTCTTCTTCGGACTCACCTTCCCCGGACGCTTCGTCGCCGACTCCTTCGCCGGCTTCAACCCACGCGCCTCGAGGAGCGGCTCGACGGCCGCGTCGCGGCCGCGGAACGCGCGGTACATCTCCGCCACGTCCTGCGTTCCCGCGCGCGAGAGGATCATGTCGCGGAAGCGTTGGCCGTTCTCGCGCGTCATTCCGCCGTTCTCCTTGAACCACGCGTACGCATCGTCGTCGATGACCTCCGCCCACAGGTACGCGTAGTAGCCGGCCGAGTAGCCGCCGCCCCAGATGTGCGAGAAGTACGTCGTGTGATAGCGCGGCGGCACTTCCGCCATCGCGATCTTGAAGCGCTGCAGCGCGGCGGGCTCGAACGAGTTCACGTCCTGCTGCGCGGTGCCTGGCGGCAGCGTGTGCCAGGCCATGTCGAGCAGCGCCGATGCGAGGTACTCGGTCAACCCGTAACCCTGGTTGAACGTGCGCGACTTCTTGATCTTGTCGACCAGCGCCTGCGGCATCGGCGCGCCGGTCTGGTAGTGCTTCGCGTAATTCGCCAGCACCTTCGGCTCGAGCGCCCAGTGCTCGTTGAACTGCGACGGGAACTCGACGTAATCGCGCGGCACGTTCGTCCCCGCGAGCGTCGGATACGTCGCGTTCGAGAACATGCCGTGCAGTGCGTGACCGAACTCGTGGAAGAGACCGTTCACGTCGTCGAAGCTGAGGAGCGCGGGCTGGCCCGGCGCGGGCTTGGTCAGGTTGAGCACGTTGAACACGACCGGATGCGTGCCGTTCAACCGGTTCTGATCGACGAAGCTGTCCATCCACGCGCCGCCGCTCTTGTTCGAGCGTGAGAAGTAGTCGCCGTAGAACAGCGCCAGCGACTTGCCGTCCTTGTCGAACACCTCCCACACGCGCACGTCCGGCTGATAAACAGGGATGTCCTTCCGCTCCTTGAACGTGAGGCCGTACAGCTGGTTCGCGGCGAAGAAGACGCCGTCGTTGATCACGCGATCGAGCTCGAAGTACGGCTTCACCTGCGCCTCATCGAGGTCGTACTGCGCCTTGCGCACCTGCTCCGCGTAGTACTCCCAATCGGCGGCGGTGAGCTTGAACCCCGCCTTCTGCCGGTCGATGATCTTCTGCATCGACGCCGCCTCGGAACGCGCCTTCGCCGTCGACGCGGGCACGAGGTCCGTCATCAGCTTGATCGCGTTCTCCGGCGTCTTCGCCATCTGATCGTCGAGCGTGTACGCGGCATACGTGGGGAAGCCGAGGAGCTTGGCTTTCTCGGCGCGGAGCTGGGCGAGACGGGTGATCGTGGCGCGCGTGTCGTTCGGCCCGCCGTGATTGCCGCGGCTCATCGAGGCGTCGAGGATGCGCTGTCGCAGCGCGCGATTCTTCAGCGTCGAGAGCGTCGGCTGCTGCGTCGTGTTCTGCAGCGTGATGACGTACTTGCCATCGAGTTTGCGGTCTTTCGCAGCTTGTGCGGCCGCACCGATGTCGGTGTCGCTCAAGCCTTCGAGCTGCTTCACGTCATCGACGACGACCGCCGACGTGTCCGTGTCCGCGAGCACCTTGTTGCGGTACTCGGTCATCAGCTTCGACTCTTCCTGGTTCAGCGCGCGCAGCCGTTCCTTGTCGGGCTCGGACAGCAGCGCGCCGGCGCGCACCATCGACTTGTAATCGCGCTCGACGAGGTACCTTCCTTCGGGATCGCTGATCGACGAACGGTTGTCGTAGATCGCCTTCACGCGCGCGAACAACTTCGGGTTCATGTTGATCGCATCCGTGTGCGCCGCCAGCTTCGGCGACTCCTCGGACTCGACCTTCTGCAACGTGTCGTTCGTGTTCGACGCAGTGAGGGCGAAGAAGACTTTCTGCGTGCGCGTGAGCATCGCGCCGCTGCGCTCCAGCGCGACGATCGTGTTGTCGAACGTCGGCGGCTCGTTGTTGTTCGCGATCAACTCGACTTCCGCACGCTGCTGCCGCATGCCCTCTTCGAGCGCGGGCTGGTAGTCGGTGTCCTTGATCTTGTCGAACGGCGGCGCTTGATACAGCAAAGTACTCGGCGAGGCAAAGGGGTTGGGAGGCGGAGGCGGCGGCTGGGGGGCGGGCGCCGGAGCCGGAGCCGGCGCGGGAACCGCGGCGGCAACAGGTGCGGGTTGCGGCGGAGGCGGCGCCGTCTGCGTACAGGCGAACGCCGCCAGAGTGGTCGTCAGCAGGATGGTCTTCATCGAATTCATGGCAACTCCTCAACAAGGATTTCTCACGGGATGATCGAGTGGCAGGTGACGAAGCAGCTACGCTTCAGCCGGTTTCATCAGAAGTGGTATCGCACCTCGGCAGTGATCGTGCTGCCGCCGCTGCGCGGGTCGAAGCCGACGGTCGCGGCGCCGGGATGGTCGCCGTTGACGCGCACATATTCGGCGCCGTAGCGGACGTGATCGCGCTCATGGAACCAGGCGATCGTGTATGCGCGGCCGTGCTCGCGCGAGGTGTCGAACGGCGACGGCGTGTGCGCGTGCGCCGTGAACTTCTCCGCGCGAAAACTGAGACGTTCCTCGCCGATCTTGTGCGAGACGAGCACGTAGCCCGTGTCGAAGTCCATGAGGAACGTGCCGCCGATAAATGCGAGCTCCGTGTCGCCGCGCATCCACTCCGCCGCGAGCGTCGTCGGCGAGCTCTGTCCGACGGCGGCGCTCACGAGATCGAACTTCGTCAGCCACGGCTCCTGTCCGTCGATGAGCGGCGCGAGCTTGGCGCGGTTGTCGAGATGCATCACTTGCAAGTTCGCGCGCTCGGGAAGCTGCACGCGGATGCGCTCCGCGAAGCCGGGCCGGTGGTCGAGGTCATTCTGGATGGGACGGACGCGGAGGTCGGGCGGCGGCAGGGCGATGCGCTCATCGAAGACGCTGAGGCGGTTGCCGAGGGACCAGCCGCGCTCGGCGAGGACGGTGCCCATCGTGTCGTTGCCGCCGAAGGCCGTGACTCCCGCGGTGACGTAGAAGTTCGGCGACCACTGCAGATCAGCGCCGACAGGCCGCACCTCCTGCCCGATCCACGTGTTCAGCGCGGAGAAAGTGACCGTGTACGGCGAGCTCCACATCTCTCCGGTGTTCTCGCGCGAGGTCGGGATCCAGAACGAGCCCGCGCGCAGCCGCCAGTGATCGTTGTAGACATCCGCGAACGCCTGCACGATGCCGGCGCGCTTGCCGACCGTGCCGGAGGGCTCGCGCCGCGCGACGCCGTCGGCGTGCACGAGGAGCCACGTCGCCGGCGTCCAGTCGAAGCCCACCTGCGCGACGTCGACGTTCACCGCGTGGCGATCATCGGGCGAATCAGCGCCGACGTCGAAACGTCCGAAGCCGCCTTCGGTCCACGACGGCGCCGACTTCACCCAGATCTCGCGCGCGCTGACGAGCGCGTGGAGCTGAAACGTCTGCGCAGCGAGGGATGTGGAGGCAACGAGCGCGAGGATCGCGTACGGCAAACGCATCGGCGGTGAATTCTATGCACGAAGCGCGCGCGGCCGCGGGAGGGACACAGAGAAGTTGCCAACACCCGCGGCAGCGGGGTCAGCAGGACGCTGCGCAATGCGAAGAGCGGCGCTCACAACGCGTGTCGCGCCGGGCGTCCGATGTACCCCGCGTACACCGGCACTTTGCGTCCGACGAGCGCGCTCGCGACCTCGATCGCCTTCTCCTCTTCGAGCTCCGCGAGCGGGCGCAAGGAATCGCCTTCGAGCACTGACAGCGCGACGCCGTCACGGAACGCGATGCGATTCGCGGCGACGGCGCGCACGCGCTCACCGCCCGTGATGATGCCGGTGAGGTTGAGCGGATCCGCCGCGCTGATGACGACGAGCGAGCCGTCCGCCCCTTCGCGCCGCAGCTCGCGCATGCGATCGACCGCTTCAGGCAGCGCGAACTGTTCGCCCGACATCCCGGCAACGAAGCGGCCGCCGCGGATCTCGCCGCGCGCTTCGAGCCGGCGATACACGCGCGCGAGCTCGCGCCACGGCGCGACGTTCGCCTCGCGCGCGAGCAGTCTGCGGAAGACGATCCCGTAGCGCTTGAGCAGCACGCGCGCTTGCAGCTCGATCGCTTCGTCACGCTCGGCGAGCGTCGATGCGAGCAGCGACCACCGACCCGCGGGACGCGTCGACGTATTCACGCCGACGAGCGAGCGCAATCCTGCGAAGCCGTCCGAGGTGATGAGACCGGCGGCGACGAGCTCGCCCATCACACGGTCCATGTCGCGATCGACACCCTGCTCCGCGATCTCGCGTGCGAACGACGCGCCGCGCGTGCGCAACAGCTCGAGCACGCGGTTCGCGCCGTCGGTCATCACGACCTCTTCCGAAGTACGCATGGCCTGCCACGCATCGGCGTGATCGCGCAGGAAGAGCGCGACCGGCGTCGCGCCGACGGGCAGCGCGCCGGTCGGTGCGGAGAGCCGCGCCCAGCAGACGTCGCCCGCGAGACAGAGCGTGTCCAGCATCGTTGCGTCGTAGCCCTGCACGCGGGACGGCAGAACGAAGCGTTCCCAAGCGCTCGCCGAGACTTCGTAGCCGTCGAGCTGCTCGACGATTTTCTGCAGGCCGTCGACTCCGGAGAGCCGCTCGCGCGGCGCGACGTGCTGCCACGCGAAGAGGAAGCGCATGAAGTCGTTGACGCCGACCGGCTCGATCTCCGCGCGCAAGCGCGTGAGCGTGTAGCGATGGATGCGCGCGAGGAGTCGGCGGTCGCACCACTCGACCTCTGCGAGATTCTCGAACGACCCACGCAGGATCGCGCCCTCCGATTCGAGCGCGAGAAGCGCGGCGTCGACGTCGCGTTCGCTGATCTGCAATTCAGCCGCGAGCGCGCTTGCCGTGGTTGGTCCGAGGAGGGACATGCGGCCGCGAATCAGCTCGACGAGTGCCGACTCGCGCGTCCACTGCTTGGCTGCGCGGGAGGGCGGCGGCTCGATGGGGAATGTGAGGTGCGCATGCACCGCGCGGAGTTCGGGGATGCGTTCGGCGGCGACGGCTCTCCAATTGATCTCGACCGAAGGGAGAGATCTGCCCCGCGAGCGCGACGAGCCCTCCTCTTGCGAGGCAGATCCCTCGCTTTGCGAGGGATTCACTGTAGAAACGCAAGCCCGCCGTGCCCGCACCAGCTCCGCGAGCATCGACTCCTCGAATTCATCCGCGAGCAAATACCCATTCGTCAGCAGCGCGTCGTGCAGCTCGTCCGCATCGCGCGGATCGGGACGCGCCTCATCGCGCACGCGCTCGATCGCGGCCGCATCGAGGCGTCCGAGGTCGTTGCCGCCGGCGTCGCCGGCTCGGCGCGTGTAGACCGCCATGGTGCGCCGCTCTTCGAGCGGCGTGTCATCGAGGAACGCGTACGGCTTCGCGTTGAGGATCTCGTGCGCGAGCGGCGACGGCTCCGTCGTGTCGCGCGCCACGAGGGTCAACTCGCCCGCATGAATCTTCGTCAGCACGCGCGCGAGTCCGTCGAAGTCCATCGCCTCCTCGAGACAGTCGCGCACGACCTGATTCACGAGCGGATGGTCCGGTAGTTGACGATCGCCGGCGATGTTCTCGAAGCACGCCGCAGCGTCAGGAAACACGGCGGCCATCAGGTCGTCGGCCATCGTCCGCTGCAACTGCGGCGGCACCTTCCGGCCGTTGCGATTGCGCGGCACGGCGAGCGAGATCGTCGTGTTCCACCGCCACCTTGTCTGAAACACGGGCGCGTCGAGGAACGCCTGCACGAGCACGTCGCGCGCGGTCGCCGGATGCAGATAGCGGAAGACGTCCGCAAGCGGGAACGAGTGCTGCGGTCCGAGGGATAGGAGCAGCGCGTCTTCGGTCGCCGCGGCTTGCAGCTCGAAGTTGAACTGCCGGCAGAAGCGCTTTCGCAGCGCGAGTCCCCATGCGCGGTTGATGCGCGAACCGAACGGCGCGTGCAGGACGAGCTGCATGCCGCCCGACTCGTCGAAGAACCGCTCCAGGACGAGCGTCTCCTGCGTCGGCAGCACGCCGAGGATGCGGCGGGATTCGGAGAGGTACTCGGCGGCTTCGCGGGCGGCGGCAACCGGCATCAGCGTCTCGTTCGCGAGCCACGTCACGACGTCTTCCGCGTCCATCGTGTCGAACGCCTGCTCGACGTCTTTGCGAAGAGTGCTGAGCGATGACGAAAGCTCATCGCTGCGCGCCGGCGCTTCGCCGAGCCAGAACGGAATCGTCGGCGGCGCGCCATGCGCATCGAGCACGCGCACCGTGCCGCCGGTGACTTGCGTGATCTGCCACGACGCGTTGCCGAGCTGGAACACATCGCCGGCCGTGCTCTCGATCGCGAAGTCTTCGTTGAGCGTGCCGATGAACGTCTCTTCTCCTTCGAGCACGACGCGGTAGTCGGCGACTTCCGGAATGGCGCCGCCCGAGGTGATGGCGAGCATGCGGGCGCTGCGGCGGCCGCGGACTTTCGCGTTCACTTCGTCGCGATGGACGAGCGCGCCGCGGCGGCCGCGCTTTGTCGCGAAGCCTTCCGCGACCATCGCCAGCACCGCGTCGAAGTCGCTGCGCTTCAAGTCGCGATATGGCCACGCTCGGCGGACGAGCGCGAACAATTCGTCCTCTTCGTAATCACGGCACGCGGACTCCGCGACGAGTTGCTGCGCGAGCACGTCGAGCGGCGCATCCTGCACCACGATGCGATCCAGCTCCCCTCGGCGGACGCTGCGCATCAGCGCGCCGCATTCGACGAGGTCGTCGCGCGACACGGGAAACATGCGGCCCTTCGGCAAGCCGGAAACGCTGTGACCCGATCGACCGACGCGCTGCAGGAACGTGGCGATGCGATGTGGTGAGCCGATCTGGCAGACCAGGTCGACGTGGCCGATGTCGATGCCGAGCTCCAACGACGCCGTCGCCACGAGTGCCTTCAGCGCGCCGCTCTTGAGCCGCGTCTCGGCATCGAGGCGGTTCTCCTTCGACAGCGAACCGTGATGCGCGGTCACCTTGTCTTCGCCGAGGCGCTCGCTGAGGTGGCGGGCGACGCGCTCGGCCATGCGGCGCGTGTTGACGAAGACGAGCGTCGTGCGATGCGCCTCGATGAGCTGCGTGAGGCGCTCGTAGTAGTCCTCCCACACTTCGTGCGACATCACGGCGTCGAGGACGCTGCGCGGCTGCTCGATGAGGAGGTCCATCTCGCGGCGATGTCCCTCGTCGACGATCGTGCACTCGGCGTTCGGCGCGAGGAACTGCGCAACCTGCTCGATCGGCTTCTGCGTGGCGGAGAGGCCGAGGCGGAGGAGCGGTTGCTCGGCGACCTGCTGGAGGCGCTCGAGCGTGAGCGCGAGGTGCGCGCCGCGGCGCGTACCGATGACGGCGTGGATCTCGTCGACGATCACCGTGCGCACCGTGCGCAACATCTCGCGACTGCGCTCCGCGGTGAGGAGCAGGTACAGCGATTCGGGCGTCGTGACGAGGATGTGCGGAGGAGTGCGGATCATCGCCGCGCGCTCGCTCGATGTCGTGTCGCCCGTGCGCACCGCTGCGGTGATGCGGGGCGCCGCGAGCCCTTCTTCTTCCGCGAGCTTGCGCAACGCGGCGCGCGGCTCGGCGAGGTTCTTGTGGATGTCCGCGCTCAGCGCCTTGAGCGGCGAGACGTAGACGACGCGCACTTCGTCCGGAAGCGGCGCAGCGAGCCCCTCCTGCAGCAGTTCATCGAGGGCGGTGAGAAACGCCGCGAGCGTCTTGCCCGACCCGGTCGGCGCGGCGATGAGCGTGTGCTTCCGCTCACGAATCGAGGACCAGCCGAGGGTTTGCGCGCGCGTCGGTTCACCGAGAGTGTCTTGGAACCAGCGGCGGACGAGAGGATGGAAAAGGGTAAGGGACATAGGGTAGCTGGGGGGATCGTATAACAGGTGTTTCTTGGCGGCGTCGCGCGTCTAACAGGAGTAGAGCGGCGGCGTTGAATGCAGAACGCAGAACGCAGAATAGAGAATTGAGAAAGGGGCTAGGCGCTCCGCGTACACGGCGGTCTCTTTCTCAATTCTTCCCTCTGCGTTCTGCGTTCTGCATTCAACGCCGGGTCAGAAAACCAGCTCTGATGCGTCCCGTCGCTGCGGTACTTCTCCTGCTCGTAGCGTCCTCACTCCCGCCCAAACCGTCAGCCGGTGTTTCTGGGCGGCGTCGCGCGTCTAACAGGTGTAGAGGCTCGGCGTTGAATGCAGAACGCAGAACAGAGAATTGAGAAAGGGGCTACGGCGCTACGCGTTCACCGCGTTCTCTTTCTAAATTCTCCCCTCTGCGTTCTGCGTTCTGCATTCAACGCCGCGTCAGAAAACGAGGCTCTGATGCGTCCCGTCGCTGCGGTACTTCTCCTGCTCGTAGCGTCCTCACTCC
>JADMIO011411880.1_pt1 | contig 40048 bp, 29 predicted proteins | sample 8958161 | NCBI WGS metagenome assembly JADMIO01 (sample SAMN16585339, study PRJNA669376) | soil metagenome | isolation source: Crop rotation soil | place: USA: Cullars Rotation, Alabama | collected 2011
CCCCAACTCAAACATGCCAGATACTTTCATAGCTCGCAATATAAGTGTGTGAGACAGATGCTTTCAGCACTGGAAAAGAATAGAGTGTGTACCAGAGCACCATTTTTACCTTTTAATAAACACAATATACCATACCGTAAGTATTCCTTAATGCAGGCATAAGCCGGTATATCTTCATAGCTAAGGTATCTTTTGATCCATATTCAATAACAGGAAATACAGCTTTATTAACCTCTTCACATTCACCAAAAAAACTGATCAGATGAAAAGAAAACTACTTCTTGCTTTGCCAATAGCTATAGCAAGTTTACAACTTACCCATGCACAAAATGTAGGTATTGGAAACGATGCTCCTCTTATGAGGCTGCACGTAACGAAGGAAGACAGTGCCGTAGCCATTTTTGAAAACTCGCAAACTCTTGGCACCGATGTCAACACAGGTATTTATTTTAAAACCGGTTCTGGAACCTGGCCTTATACCGGGTCGATCAGGACGATCGGGACCACTACGAACACTGCAAGACTTGGCTTTTTTACTTATACTTCAACTACGCCTGGCGCTTTGCTGGAAAGAATGTCCATTACAGATGGCGGTAATGTAGGCATCGGCACCACAGCTCCTGGTATTGGCAAACTGGAGGTTACCGGCTCTTATTCCACCTCACAGCTAATTGTTACGAGCGGCTTTAACCAAACCGGTATCAGCACAGCGGTGCCGCTTAATATATCCCCCAGCCTGTCATTCAATATGTATTACGCCAATGCTTTTAGGTATATGACCCCTGGCTTTGGCGGAAATATTCAATTATCTCCTTCTACCGGTACTTTATATTTTTCAATTAGTCAAAGGGGGGCGAACGCAGGTGATGCAGCATTTTTCAACAATGCATCCATGGCCCTTGACAGCATCGGGCAATTGGGCGTTGGTGGTATTGCGCCTACCCATCCTCTTGATGTAAATGGCCGTATGCTGCTTCGCTATAAAAGCGGCACTGCCGGTATAAATTTTAATAACCAGGCAAATAGCGGAGTTGCACAGTTTTTTGGCAATTATAATGATACCATCGCAGGCATATATACTTATGGCGGCGGTGGCTGGCAGTTTATGTTCGATCACAAGAACGGCAGACTCGGTCTGAACCTCGCCAATCCTAAAGTTCCCCTTTCATTCCCAGCTTCTTTAGGTAAAAAGATCTCTTTATATCCTGGCGCCACCGGCGATGCGGGGTTTGATGTGTTTGGAAACGAATTGCGTATACACAGCGACGTAGTCAATGCTGATATAACTTTTGGATATGACACTTACAATGCTGCGTTTACCGAAAGAATGCGTATCAAAGGAAGTGGCGCTGTATGTATTGGCACTACGCAAGTAGCAACAGGTTATATTTTAAATATTGGCGGCAAAGCAATTGCCGAAGAAGTAAAAGTGCAATTGCGTGGCTCCTGGCCCGATTATGTGTTTCACAAAGATTACCAGTTGAGATCTTTACCCGATCTCGAAAATTACATACAGGAGAATAATCACTTGCCAAATATTCCAGCTGCCGCCGAAGTAGAAAAAAGTGGTATATCCCTTGGTGAAATGCAAAAGAACCTTGTTGAGAAAGTAGAGGAATTAAGCCTTTACATCATTGACCTTCAGAAACAAATTACTAACCTTAAAGCTGCAGTAAATGAAAAGAAATAATTTTTTGAGAACAGGCGGCTTGTTATGGCTCGTTGTTTTCGTTGCCATTGCTGCAAATGCGCAAAAAGCATTGCCCTGCGGGAATGGTAAAATCAAAAAAGATGCAGACGAAGCAGCTATGCGATATGCAGCTTCCGCTGCACAAAATGCCACGCCGAATTATATGGTAAGAATATTTTTTCATATAGCCAGGAATACAGACGGAACCAACGCCGCTTTGACATTAGAACAAATGGCAACTGAATATGCCACTTTACTGGCAATATATGCGCCCGACAATGTCTGCTTTCTTAACTGCGGTTATAACTATATAAACAGTACCACCATCAACACAAACTTCAACGCAGATGATGACCCGGACGGAGATGCTCTCAGCAGTTATCAAATACCAGGTTGCATCAACGTATTTTATCTGTCAACCATAAAGGGTAATAATACAGCCTGTAATCCTCCTTGTGGATATGGTGGTATAGCACTTGGTGGTATACCCGGTACTTTCTTTTTGGTGGCTTCGGGCAACATAGGAGCTGGATCAACTATAGCACATGAAATGGGGCATAACCTTGGCCTTCTTCACACTTTTGAAACTGCATACGGCTATGAAGATATTAATGGCGATAATGGCTCCTCAGCAGCAGATAAAGTTGCCGACACCAAAGCTGATCCGTTTGCTTACAATGGAGAATCCTGCTACAGTGCAAGCAACTGCGTATATACCGGCAATTGCGAGGATGGAAATGGTGCCAAAAACTTTTCGCCGCCCTATACCAACCTGATGAGTTATTGGTGGAATTGCGGCACATACAACCAGGTAACCAGCAACGGGCAGTTTAGCCGTGTTAATTCTTTCCTCGGTTCTAATAGTGACCTAATAAACTGCAGTTCACCCTCAGCGGTGTTACTGACAGGTTTGACTGTAGCGAGTGGTTATTATTTTAAATCCGCACTAAATACAATGACCACTTTAAATACTGTTACACTGTCAGGCACTGTAAAATCTGTATTGGCTGCAGAGGCCACTACGTTAAGCCCTGGATTCACCGCATCTGCAGCCGGTGGTGGGGTTATACAAATTACCACCCGGCCGTGTAATTGATTTGCCCGGGATTATTTATTGACGACAGGTACTGGAAACAATTCTGGTACCTGTTGTTTTTTATCGCTCATCGAGGGCTCAGGAGGAAGCAGCGTTCTGTTACCCCGAAGGTCTCTTCTAACCATGTCGTCTTAATGAGAGTCATTTCATTATCCTTCCGTAGTTTTGAAATGGCCGGCCTCCCTATGTTCATCGAGAAAACACTTTCCAAAACTGGTAAATGCAGTCTTTTCAGTAATGTGTTGAAACTGATTGGTTTATTCATTTTCCTGTATATCCAGGTAGATACTTCTTTTGCCCAAAAAAGAAATAATGTCTGGGCCTTTGGTGAGCATGCAGGCATTAATTTTAATACCAACCCTCCGGTAGCACTTGACTCCACCGCTATAGCCGATAAAGGTGACAATCAATTTGTTTACGGTTCTTCTATTTGCGATAAAGATGGAAAACTCTTGTTTTATACGAATGGCTGGATTGTTTGGGATAGCAAAAACAAGGTGATAGAAAAATACGAAAAGCGCTGGCCTTGGACATTACACGTAGTCCCGCTTATTTGCCCTTATCCCGGTAACGATTCCCTATTCTATTTGTTTGGTGTTTCAAACGGCAAGTATGCTTACAAATTGCAGTACCTCACCCTTAACAAAAATGGCAATGGCGGTAAAGGGGAGATAGTATATCCAAAACCATCCACGTTAAGCAATTATTTTACTGTCTTGCAGGAAAACACTTCATTGTATTTGGCAGGGACAGCCCATTGCAACAGGCATGATACATGGATCGTTACACATGCAGATAATGCCTTTTATAGCTACCTGGTTACTGATAACGGTGTAAGTACGACTCCTGTTGTTTCACCGATATCACCCGATGTTATGCCGGGCGGTCAGTACGACGACAAAAACATGAAATTTTCTGCAAGCGGTGAGAAGCTGATCATCCCGTTTATACAAAAAAATAAAACTCTTGTATTCGATTTTAATAATCAAACTGGGGTTATTTCCAGTGGAATAGCATTACCACTTCCCGAAAAAAAATTTTTGGATGATGCAGAAATTTCACCCGACGGCACCAAATTATATGTAGCATGGTATGAGGGTAATGGTAGTTATGACGGAGAATTACATAACGTATCTCAATTAAACCTTAATGCAGGTACGATAGATAAGGTGCTTCAGTCATCTTTTGTTTTAAATAAATTCCCTGACAGGGGTAATTTTTGTTCTCCGCATTTTTGTGTGTACATAAACAGAACGATGGAACTTGGACCCGATGGAAGAATATATATCAGCATGCTGGAAAGAACAGATCAAAAACTTGACTTAACTGCAAGCCTTATCGAAGATCCAAATGAGCTGAGAGAAGCAGCCTGGTACACCAAAAATTCATTTAAGCTAAAAAGAAAATACCAGTACATAAAATATAACTACATCAGGTCATCCGTTTTTACTGTTAAGGAGAATGGCATACAATACAAGAAAAAGGTATGCATTAACTCGCCTGTCAATTTCTCCCTGCTAATAAGCAGGATAGATTCTGTTAAATGGAATTTTGGCGATCCTCCGTCGGGCAATGCAAATTTTTCTACCAGCCTTGCACCATCACATACCTACCCTGCGCCGGGCACCTATCATGTGAATGCTATTATTTATACAAGATGTTTTATTGATACGGCGTACGCTGAAGTAACGATCAGCGAAGAACCCGCCATACATGTTCCTGAATCACTAAAAGACTCTACGGTTTGTATTGGAAAGACCTTGCTTTTGGATGCTACAACGCCAACTGCTATCCGCTATGAGTGGGAGAATGGATTTAACCGCCCGGTGCGGGAACTTGAAAAAAGTGGGACTTATAAAGTAATGGTAGTGAATGAGTGTTCTTTTGATTCACGCAGTTTTGTTGTAAGTTTTGATGCATGTGATTGCAAAGTATTTGTGCCAAATGCTTTTACACCCAACAGGGACCAGTTGAATGATATTTTCCGTCCGGTTGTCAAATGCCCCGGAATAGTCCCCGGATCTGATGTTTACACATTCAAAATATTTAACCGCTACGGCCAAAACGTTTACTCCACTAATAATAAAGGCGAAGGATGGAATGGTTCTTTGCATAATGAGCCCTCTCCTTCCGGTGTTTATTCCTGGTTGGTGCAGTTTACAAATCCCAATACAAAAAAGACTGTAACTGAATCTGGGAACTTTACACTTATAAGGTAAGAGAATACCAATAATATTATTAAGAGAGATTACAAATTTTTAATACCAGCTAAAGTTTTTATAGCATCATCGTTGCGTCGCAGTCACTTCACCGGCAGAATATAAATTGAACTAATCTAATTGGTATTGGCAAATCAATCTGCTTTATCAAATCAGGCATTAATACTGAACCATCTCTTATCTTTAGTTTCAAACCAAACTAAATGCAGGATTATTTTGAACTAAAGAAAAATAAAACAACTGTATCAACAGAGATCATTGCAGGTGTCACTTCTTTTTTAGCTGTGTCCTATATTATTGTTGTAAACCCTTCCATTCTCAGCCAGGCAGGTATGCCTTTTAATGGTGTACTTACTGCTACTGTTCTTGTTTGTTTCTTTAGCAGCCTTATGATGGGCATCTATGCAAAAAACCCAATACTCGTAGCTCCAGGTATGGGATTGAATGCCTTCTTTACTTTTTCAGCAGTGCTTGGAATGCATATACCCTGGCAAACAGCTTTAGGTGCAGTCTTCTGGTCAGGTATTGTTTTTATTTTACTTACAATATTTAATATACGTTCCCATATTGTGAGGGCTATACCTCAACCGTTGCGTTACGCCATTGCCGCAGGTATTGGATTGTTTATCACTCTTATTGGTTTGGTAAATGCAAAATTCATTGTGCATAATCCTGCTACTATTGTTGGAATAGGGCATATCACTCCAGCCCTGCTTACCTTCCTTGCTGGTTTACTTGTTACTGCAGTTCTTATTAGCCGCAATGTAAAAGGAGCAATATTAACCGGCATTCTTGTTACTTCTTTTGCTGCATATCCTTTAGGGCGCTGGTGGGGAAATGAGATATTAATAAGTTGGAAAGGAATTATAGATACGCCTGATTTCAGTTTGCTTTTTAAGCTCGACCTGGTGAATTCATTGCAATGGGCAATAGTGCCGGTTATTTTCTCATTTGTATTTACCGACATGTTCGACAGCCTTTCTACGCTGGTAGGTTTATCGGAAGCCGCAGATCTGCTGGATGAAAATGGCGAACCAAGAAACATTAAACGTTCGTTGATGACAGATGCATTTTCTACCACATTCGCAGGCTTGGTTGGTTCAAGTCCGGGTACAGCTTATATAGAATCGGCGGTAGGGATAGAAGCTGGTGGCCGTACAGGTCTTACAGCAGTTACGGGTGCATTGCTGTTCCTTCCATTTTTATTTTTAGCGCCATTACTTTCTATGATACCTGCTATTGCAACGGCGCCCGCCCTTGTGCTGGTAGGTGTGTTTATGATAAGCCCTGTCACAAAGATCAACTGGAAGCAGGCAGATGAAGCAATACCTGCTTTTTTAGCAATGGTGATCATCCCTTTTACATATTCGATCACACAGGGTATCATCTGGGGCTTTCTCAGTTATACAGCATTGAAGATTGCAAAGGGAAAAGCAAAAGACATTAGCATAGCTCTATGGATAATAGATGCATTTGCGGTATTTGCGTTGGGAACGGGATAGTGTCGTTCAAGTGATATAAAAAGCAGCTATGGTTTGGCATTTTTTTGCAGACATTATAGAAGGACAGACAACCTGATTACCAATAAGTATATTCAAAACTTACTTGTTTGTATTTTTCATCATTTCTAAAATAGTCGACATTTTTTAATAGGCCAGATGCCAAGTATTCATATCTAACTGCGTCAAAAACCGGAACTGTCATAAAATTGGCCAAATCCAAATAAAAACTGGAACTAAGATGGCTCAAAAGCTTACCTCCCTTATAAAATTCCATCGATGAATCATATGGTTTATACTTCACTACAGATTTTATTGAATTATCATCGTAATAGGTCAAGTGAGTTCGTGAACGCAACTCATTGTGAATTAATTCGAATTCCTCAGTATGATATTGTCTCCCAAACTTATCGTAATAAAAATCAGTACGATTTTCGAAGTTACTTCCATGAGGATTATCACTTCCTTCGTATCGTCTTAGTAGTCTAAAGTCTGAGGAAAGGGAGTCTTTTGTTAAATAAATCAAATCAGGGCTTCCATAAGCCGAATTTCTGGTAAGGATTATTACAGCATTTGCCGTTTTTATCGTATCACATTTTATCCAGATCGGCGCTAAGGTATCTTGTGACTGTGCGTTCTCCATAAAGTCAAAAGAAACATTTTTTACATCCTGCAAATGCTTGCCATTAACGAATATTCTTATATTGTATCTCATCAGTTCGGGTAAGCCCAATATTTCTACCTCGCATTTAAAGAACACAACATTTGTTGTAAGATGCAGGCTATCCAATACCTGTCTAAATTCAAGGAAATTATCTCTGTCTTTTTCAAGAAAAGACTTGTTACAAGTATATTCAAAAACAAATTTTTTATCATCAGAACGACTAACCTTCAAAATAATACTATCCCGCTTATCATTTAAATAAATTGCCTGGCTTACCAATTTGCCACCAGAATCAAATTCAATTGTCTCCAGGCTATCCAGACGTTGGCCCATACCATATACCCTCTTGGTTAAAGATCTAACGTTACACTTTTTTTGGAATGAATCTAAAGGCACACCCATCGAAAGTAAAGTGCCGTTAAGAGCAGAATTGATCAGCTTTGAATTTTTATATAATGACTGGGCCTCAGTAATATTCATAGAACACAAAAAAGCCATCAAAGCGATAATCACGGTTTTTGAGTCAGACAAAAAAATCTTCATAACTTACGAATTTGTATTTAGTACCCCAAGCATTCACTTTGCGCTTTTTCAAATCACAAAATCTCTCAATCAACAATTCCAAAAATAAAAAAGCGCCCTATTACAGAACGCTTTATCTAAAATAAAATTCTTAGCAGTTACTTCTTTCCCAAAGATTGTTTTACCAATTTCACAGTACGTGGCACATCGGGTATGGCAAGCGCTGCAAGGTTTGGTGCATAGTGCATCGGTGCATCGGCACTGCATATGCGAAGAATGGGTGCATCCAAATAATCAAACGCTTCCTTTTGTATGCGGTAAGTTATTTCGGAAGATACAGAACACATAGGCCACTGTTCTTCTACAATAACAAGATGGTTTGTTTTCTTTACACTTTCCACAATTGTTTTCCAGTCAAGCGGACGAATAGTTCGAAGGTCGATCACTTCAGCTTCTATACCTTCTTTAGCAAGTTCAGCAGCAGCACCCAAAGCCACTTTCATCATTTTATTGTAGGAAACGATTGTCACATCTTTCCCCGGTCTTTTTATATCAGCAACTCCAATGGGTATCAGGTATTCTTCTTCAGGCACTTCTCCTTTTTCACCATACATCACTTCACTTTCCATAAACATGACAGGGTCGTTATCACGAATGGCGCTTTTCAATAAACCCTTTGCATCGTAAGGATTAGAAGGTGATATAACTTTTATACCGGGAATATTAGCATAAAAGCTTTCAAAGGCTGTAGAGTGCTGGGCGCCTAACTGGCCGGCACTTCCACCAGGTCCGCGAAATACGATAGAGCAACCCAACTGGCCGCCACTCATAGCTTTCATTTTACTGGCGGTATTCAATATTTGGTCAAGTGGCAACACGGCAAAATTCCAGGTCATAAACTCTACCACCGGGCGAAGACCATTCTGTGCAGCTCCTACGGCTACGCCGGTAAACCCAAGTTCAGATATTGGTGTATCGATAACCCTGCGGGGCCCGAATTCTGCCAGCATACCCTGGCTTACCTTATAAGCGCCATTGTATTCAGCAACTTCCTCACCCATTAAAAATACTTTTTCATCGCGGCGCATTTCTTCTACCAATGCTTCCCGCAAAGCCTCTCTAAAAGCTATTTGACGTGCCATGCCTTTGTTTAAAATTTTGGTGGCAAAAGTAACGGCTAAGGGCCAAATGGAAAATTTGATTTTGGATTAAGATATACATCAAAAAAAAGCAGATCAATTCGATGATCTGCTGCAATATGAAATGCTATAAAACCGGAGTGTTAGTTAGCCTGGCCCCGTTTAAGCTTGCTGATCTCTGCCTGTTGCTGGTTTAACTGTTCCTGTTGGGCTTTCAGCTTTTTATCCTGGTCAATAATATACAGAGTAAGCTCTTCAATTTTTTCCATCATGCGGGTTTGCATATCACCCACTGTCAGTCCATCTGTCTTCATAGTAACCGCATTTGGTATGCCGGGTAAATGCCTGTTGTCTTTAATAAAAGTCTCTAATTGTGGAAGTGGTTTTAAAATATAGTCATGAGAAAAAACATAATCGGGCCATGCTCCTTTTACCTGAACTTTTAATTCTTCACAAATTACTTTTCCATATACCGAAAGCTTAAAGCCGGTTGCCGGTGTAGTTGTACCAATTGAAACACTGCCATCACCCTTTATTTGCATCAGATCACCCGCTCCGCTATTCCAAAACCTCAGGTAATCAGAAGTAATACCCGAGGCTGAAGTGACCCCTGTTATTTGCCATGCCCTGTTTACTCCTGCGTTAGACAGTTGCAATCTTGCCGGGCTATTTGAAACACTTTCCTGCAGCCGGACAGTGGGTGAAGAAGTTGTGCTGTTATGGGTAATAACCATCCGGCCCGAATCAGATCTCCCATTTGCATTTACACCAAAATAATTATTTACACGAACGTTGCCTGTGCCCTGGAACACCAGCGGTGCAGTCCAGGGAGATATTGTAGCTCCTGCCGACCCGTCGTTGGAAACGAAATATGTGTTGTCGCCGGTAGTCTTATTAAACAGAAACATTGAGGCATAACCACTTGCCATGCGGGTATAGTTTGAAGAAGGGGCAAGAAGGTTAAAGCCTAATACCGGAGAATTAGAAACACTGGCCAGTACGACGCCAGGTCCCCCGGAAGAAGGCTGGGCTACCAGCATGTTATTGCCAACAACACCCTGAATCTGAAGTTTCGATAACGTAGGCGTTGTAGTACCTATTCCTACATTTTGCGATAATGAAATTGCAGGTAAGGCAAAAATTAAAAAAGTGCAAAAAAGGGTTACTTTTTTCATGCTTATCTTGAAATTTGGCGATATGATTCGCCTAAAAATTTATGCCTTAAGATATAATTGCTGTATCCGGACGACCGGAATTGGTTCAATTTTCAGAATATAAACTTAGCCGGGTAAAAGAAAAACTGCGTAAAGTAAGGTCAAAATTTAATAAATAGCAAAAAAGGAGGAGATAAAATACATTTTTACAAGCTGCCTGAATACAAAAGAGGCTGTTTCAAGTATTTGAACAGCCTCTTTTTGAATTTTATCTGCCTCGTCCTAAAATAGGTTGACACAAAAACAGTGTTACCGTTATGAACAAAGGACAATTTCGAGTTACTAAACGGACTCAGAAGGACTATACATTAGCCTTCAAATTACAGGTGGTAGAAGAAGTAGAAAGTGGCCAGCTTTCACAGGATGCTGCGCAAAGGAAATATGGTATTCAGGGAAATACTACCATATTGTGTTGGTTAAGAAAGCATGGGAGATTAAATTGGCAGAAAGAATTACTGATGCCAAAGAAGAAAGCCAGTCCCAACCGGAAAATAGCCGAACTGGAAAAGAAGATCAAACGGCTGGAAGCGGAAAAATACATATTGAATACCGCTATTGACATTGCCGATGAAACCTTACATACCGATATAAGAAAAAAGTATTTGAGCCTGCTGTTAAGCGAATCACCCAATCAGCAGCAGGCTACGGAAGATGCAGTGTAGGGATGGTAGCGGGTACTCTTGGTTATAGCAGGCAGTATTATTACAAGCATTGTAAAGAGCAGCAGCAAAGGCATATTATGCAGCGAAGCGTGTTGCAAATGGTCCAGGCCGAAAGAAAAATACTGCCCAGGCTGGGAGGCAAAAAGATCTACCATCAGATTAAACCGCAACTACAAAACCATGACATAAAAATGGGCAGGGACAAACTCTTTAAGCTATTATGGGAACACGATTTATTGATAAAACATAAACGCAGATATATCACCACAACCAATAGTAAGCACTGGTTGAGGAAGTATCCAAACATTATCAGGGATAAAAAAACAACTGAACCTGAGCAGCTTTGGGTAAGCGATATAACCTATATAAAAACTGATGAAGGAAATTGTTATCTCAATTTGGTTACTGATGCCTACAGTCGTAAAATAATGGGCTATGCCATTGCTGAAAGTATGAATACCGAAGAAATGAAACAAGCATATGAAATGGCATTAAACAACAGGATGTACCGCCATGATCTTATTCATCACTCAGACAGAGGATTACAATATTGCAGCAATGAATACGTAAAACTATCAACCGATAATGCCATACAAATCAGCATGACTGAAAATGGAGATCCTTATGAAAATGCCCTGGCAGAACGAATGAATAGAACACTTAAAGATGAGTTTGGCTTGGGAAGACTAATACCTTCAAAGCAGCAGGCGTTTCGCCTGGCGGATGAAGCCATCTATCTACATAACAATCGAAGACCTCATTTGTCTCTAAAAATGAAAACACCCAATCAAGTACATTTACAAAAATCCCGACCACCTGAGGCAGTCGGGACTATCTAAAACTGTCAACTTATTTTAGGACAATTCAATCAATTTTTATTGTGGAAGTAATACCTGGTCTATTCTATGAAGTGTTCCATTAACATAGTGTTGATCGCTTGTACCGTTCGGTGCGGGTGTTGGATTAATTAGAACGTTAGAAGCGGCTGGATTGGTTAATCCTTTTACAGTTGCAGCCGTAACACCTATGGGTCCAAATGTTGCCTTTAAGGTAACACCGGGATGAGCAGGAACTGCACTATTTAATAAAGTTGGGAAATTCTCGGGCACAGTTGGCAGATTGTTCGAAAAGGCCCTGCTGCCTAACATGTGATAGACTACCATTCCTTTTACTGTTTGAATGGGCAATGTATTTATAAACCCGGCAAAAACTGCATTTGGCATAGACGGATTAAGCGCACCGCCCGACAAAAAAGAAAGAACATTCTTAAATGCGGTTGTGTCTGGTGCGAAAACGGTAAAATTTGCCCCGATAGCAGTGCTGGGATCAGCCCCAAGAACTCCCTGCAAAAATCCTGGTGCCGTGGGATCCTGGTCTGCTCTTTCTATAGCAGCTTTAAATAAAAGCAAAGCTGGATCTGCGACGATACGCTCCAATAAAAACTGGGTGGGTGGCGCTACCACTCTTGCTACTTTATGGATAACACCATTTACTGCAACTATATCCGGCGCAATAATAGGGATATTATTCACCCATTCACTGGTACCTCTTTTGCTTGGAAAAGTAGTAAGTCTCACGAAAGGACTTACAGTTGGAGCCGGGTTAATTATACAAGGATATTGAAGATTTGGAAAGCTTACCGGAATATCTGCATCAGCCAAAACCTGCGGAAGGATATTATAACTTACCAGCCCGGCTACCTGGGCAGCAGGTAATGCATCTATTACCGCCTGTGATAATCCCGAAGCAATAAAGGCATCGTTATCCGGTGCAATCAAAGTAAAGCGGTTGGAAGGAGTCTTTAAAGTATCCATCAAGCCTGCTTTGATGATGGCCGATTTCAATATTGAAAAACTGGGATCATCAAGTTTATCGGCAATCGTAGGCGATGTTTCCTGTGGCGGTTGTGGTATAGGTCTTGCTTCTTCCAAATCCTTATTACAGGAAGTAAATATTAGAAAAACAGCAAGAAAAGCCATTGCTGTTTGTTTTATTTTATTGAACCTAATTTTATTCATCTCATTTGTTTTTACAGGTAATTTAAAACGTTTCAGCTGCTGTGTTTAAAAAATATTATATCCAAAACTGATGTAATAAAGAGCGCCGATTGAAGCATTGCCTACTCCATTGCGATAATAAGAATTCAGCAGGTTGGAGGCTCCCAGCTTGATCAATGATTTTGTGATCCTGTAACTTACCTGGGCATCAACTGTACTTACAGATGGCAGGTCGCCGGTTGCAAAATCACTTTGATAGAAGAAACCTTCCTGGTAGCGCCAGGTAGCGCTAAAGCCGAATCGTTTTTTAGGGCCAAATGCTGTGTTGGCAACACTGAAATTTGTACGGTATTTTGGCGAATTGAAGTCTGCCCTGAAACCCTCAGGCACATCGTTTAATATATCTGAAGAAATATTAGCTGATACAGTAAAATTAGCAGGCAATAAATATTCAAGGCTAAGCCCCCAGCCATATGCATTTACTTTTCCCGGTGCATTTACCACAATAGAATACCCAATAATGCTGCTGTCGGTATCAAACTGTCCTACATCCCGGCGGCTGAGAAAATGTTGATATTGGCTATAATAACCATAGACGTCTATCAGGAATTTCTTTTCAATCACTCCTTTATATCCAATTTCATATGAAGTAACTGATTCGGGTTTGATCTCAGTAAAAGGTATCTTTTCCAAATTGGAAGTTCCTAAAGATTCCTTGGAATAAACAGGGTTGCCAGTCATATTATGCTTATCCCACAATTCTTTTACGGCCCCAAGTATAATGCCGTTACCGGTATTCAGGTCAATCCATTGCTGCTGGTTGGATGGAAAACGGTAAGCAGTTTGAAAAGATAAACGGATATTCTGGTCTTTTGCAACTTTAAAAAGTGCCGTAATCCGCGGAGTAAACTTACCTTCAAAATTGGAGCTTTTGTCATACCGGCCCGAAGCAGTTAGCCGGATCTTCTCTTTTAAAAGGTTTTTTGATATTTGAACATAGGCGCCATATTCATAAATTTTTATCGGGTCCCCGGCTTTATCACCAAATAAAGTTCCCTCACTGTTCAATACATATTGTTTCCAGTTACCCCCCACCAATAATTCAGCAAACTTTACGACATCTGTAAGGTTGTATTGACCTTCAACTACCCACAGATCACTTTTATCCAGCAATAAACCACCTTGTGGAATTGGTTTCAGGCGAACTGAATCATAAAGATGTTTAAACTGATCAGAACCTGGCGCAGGTCTTCCAGCATCTGAGGCAGCCCTTGCGGCAGTATGCGCTTCAAAATCAGTTTTTCCAGCCAGTTTTTCAGCGAGAAATGTTTGGCCATAAGTGCCATACCATGCAGGACTTCCACCATTCCACGATTCATTTACTAACTGGGTTGCTACTGTAAGATTATGGGCTTCTCCTGCATTTTCCTGTGTAGTGTATCCTCTCAGGAACCAGTTCTTACTGTTTAATTCCAGCTTATACTGTCCCATTTTCATATCCTTCAGGGAATAGCGTGTGCTACCTGTATATACTGTATTTCCATTGCCCCAGTATGCAGTAAGACTCGCTTCCATTGATTTTGTTATCTTATAATGCAATGCACCGGAAAGTTTTAAATTGTAAGTGTTTGGATCAACCACATCATGCTCCGTGTAACCTGTACGGGATACCGGGATGTTAGTTGGCAGCGTGTTAATATATCCTGCCAGGAAAGGAGCCTGCTTTGCTATTTCATCCAATACCAGGCTTCTTAAGTTTACCGAAGTCTCATCGCCATATACATTTATACCGTCATAGTTGGGATCAGTCTCTCTTGTCCCCGGAACAGGCAGTCCATTGGTTCCATTACGTTTGAAATTGCGGTAGTCATCAGCCTGCCAATCCTTTGCTCTTACATATTCTACGCCTATTTTATAAGCGATCTTCTCATTTATTTTTTGCGCCCAGCGAACAGAAATATTGTGATAAGCTGCAGCATCAATATACTTATCATTCAAATGCATGATGCCTTCTTTTAACTGGAAACTGAGGCCCTGGTATTTAAAGGGATTTTTGCTGTTTATCAAAAGTGTACCATTCATGCCACCAGAGCCATACAGCGCAGAAGAAGCACCGGGAAGTAATTCCATGCTTTCTACATCCAATTCTGTAAGGCCAATAATGCTGCCCACCGAAAAGTTCAATCCCGGTGCCTGGTTATCCATCCCCGCAATAAGCTGGTTGAAACGTGTATTACCACTTGCTGCAAAACCACGTGTAGTTGGTGTTTTAAAAGTTAAGGAAGATGATATAAGATCCACTCCTTTAAGATTACCCACGATATCATAATAATCTGTTGCCGCGGTATTGCGGATGGCAGCATTGCTCACCCGTTCAATACTTACCGGTGACTCTAAAATGCGGGCAGGCGTTCGCGTTGCCGACACCACCACTTCCTGGCCCAATACTACAGCAGGGACGAGACTCACAGTTATTGCAGCCGTATTATTTACTGCCACGGTTTGTGTTTCAAAACCCACAGAACTTATTTCAAGTGTAAAAGGCAACTTCTGCTCAGTGATAAGGGTAAAATTCCCTTTTTCATCTGTGTAGGTGCCTTCCCCGGTACCTTTTATGATCACCGAAATAGCAGCGACATTTTCTTTTGAAGTGGCATTCTTGACGTTACCCTTAATAGTAACAGATTGGCCTATGGCTGTTATCGATAAAACATTTGCCATCAGGAGCGCAGCCACAAATGGAAGCACTTTTCTCATAGTAGATAGTTGGGGTTTTAAATTTCAAATGCAAGTGTAAAATCAAGATTAGGAATATTAAACGTAAAAACAGTAAAACTTTAAACAGATTTTATTCACATTAGATTTAGTCTTTCCTGCATATATGCAGCAGAAGCCGAATTTTGCTACTACCAAATCAAATTGAATGTCATTTAGTTTTACAGGACAAACAAAGTTTTACAGCGGCAAAGTGCGGGATGTGTACACTATCCATGACAAATGGCTGGTGATGGTGGCCAGCAACCGTATCTCGGCTTTTGACGTAATTCTTCCCCATCCCATTCCATACAAAGGACAGGTACTTAACCAAATAGCAGCCTGGATGCTGAAAGCCACTGCTGACATTTGTCCCAACTGGTTAATCGATGTACCGGGCCCAAATGTGAGTATTGGTAAAAAATGCGACCCCTTTAAAGTGGAAATGGTGATCCGCGGCAACTTAACAGGTCATGCATGGAGAACCTATAATTCCGGCAAAAGAATATTATGTGGTGAAACCCTGCCGAATAACATGAAAGAAAATGATTACTTCCCGGATCCCATTATTACACCGACTACAAAAGCTGCAGAAGGGCATGATGAAGATATTAGCCGGGAGGAAATTATTGCCCAAAACATCGTAAGCAAAAAAGACTATTCGGAAATTGAAGTCTATACAAAAGCTTTATTTGCACGTGGAAAAGAGATAGCTTCAAAACGTGGGTTGATACTTGTTGATACTAAATACGAATTTGGAAAAATTGGTGATACTATTTACTTAATGGATGAGATCCATACACCTGATTCATCGAGGTATTTTTATGCAGATGGTTTTGATGAAAGACAGGCTGCCGGGGAAAAACAAAAACAGCTCAGCAAAGAGTTTGTAAGGGAATGGCTGATAGCTAACAATTTTATGGGCAAAGAAGGACAAACAGTTCCCGAAATGAGTGATGAATGGATAGATACTATTTCCAAACGTTATATTGAACTATTTGAAAAAGTAATAGGTGAAAAGTTTATCCCGCAGAACTGGAACGAACTGGAAACAAAAGCTGCAATAGAAAAAAGTATTGCAACGTTGATCGATTCTTAAAAATGATTTCTACCTTTAATACTGGCACGATTTTTTCGATATACTCATTATTGTAAACCAAAAATTTATTAGTTATGAATAAGTCATCAAAAATTGCACTGGGTATTTTAGGTGCTGCCGCAGTAGGCGCTGTTCTCGCTTTGCTTTATACAGATAAAGGAAAGGAAGTGTCCAAAAAAATGGGAAAAAAAGCAGGTGAAATGAAAGATCATCTTACTGATCTTTGGCACAGAAGAGCTGAAAAAGCAAATGGTTTTAAGAAAAGGGCTGAAGCCAGCGTGTAAAAGATTAAGAACTCCCACACACTTATCAAAATTTTTAAAGTGTAAGGCTCCATAATGGAGCCTTTTTTATACGCTTATGATTTATTAAACGGCCAACCCGATTTTTTCTTTGTGTATTTTACCTTTAATACTCTTACACACTTGCTCTTATCAGGGAAAGTGGTGATATCTACAAACTCAACAGTTAGATCCTTAATATTTTTTTCACCAGAGAGATTCACGCATAACTGTTCAAAAGTGCTTTCCTTACCATTTTCATTTACCTTGGTTTTGGCACCATCGCATAAATATTTATCAAAGTCAGTCACATTTTTATCGCCATTCATCACTTCATCAAGCATCAGTTTTATTTGTGGTGCGCTTTTGTAAGAATAAACACGCTTAGGTTCTTCCTGCACAGGCTGTGCCGGTTCTGGTTTTGGCTTTTCTGTTAAAGCGGGTTCTGGCTTAGGTTCATCATGTTTCTCTACGGGAGGGGTGTAAGGAGGTATCACAGGCAACAGTTGCGGAACATTGCTTGGTTTGGGACCAACAGTTATTTTGGCCGGGGCAACCATTACAGGCATAATGGATACTTTTTTTGGATTGTTGTCCAACTTTAAAATAACGGTGTACAGACCCGGAGCATTAAAAACATAGGTTGCTATCTTGTCATTATATACGGGAAACGAGCTGTTTTCAATGCTCCACTCGTAAGATTTGGCGTCTACTTTGGAAGTAAAGCTTACTCTCTCTCCCACATACGGATCTTTATTGCCAGTAAGGATATTATCCGATGCAAAAACAGCAGTATCAATCACCTCTTTCTTTTTAAGAACCTTTACCATTGCCGTTTCATAACATCTGCCGTTTACTCTTACAGTTACCGGAAAATTTCCGTAATTCTTAAATGCGTGAGATACAGCTACCCCTTCTTCAATCCTGGTATTATCTCCAAAGTCCCAGGTTATATCTTTTGAATTCTGCATAAAGGCACTCAGGCGGAGCATATCGTCTTGATAGAAATCCGCAAATGAGCCCATATTATTTTGTATGCTTATAGTTATTTTAGCACAAGGCTCTACCGATACCATTTTATAGCTGAGTAATCCAAGGCAAATAATACATACGCAAATCATCATTACCCAAACGCCCCTGTCAAGGCCCATTCTTCTGCGGGTAAATATGGGAGACTCCTTCATTGCCAAATATTATTATTAAATCCAGAAGTTAATTGTGCGGAGCGTTGATATACTTTGAATAAAAATCCCTGTATTGCTGGCATTCTATATAAAGCCTGTCGTATTTATCCTTCCATTCGGAAGCATCGGCAGTCCTGCTTTTTAATTCTCTTAATTCTTTTTTAGCAAGTCTTGAAGATGAAAGCCCCGCTAAAATACTGCGGTAAAAAGCTTTGTTTGATATGGTATCCGTTTCGATCATCTTGCTCATATCACTGATAGCATCGCCAATGTTTCCATCGTTAAACTGCACCTGGTCTTTAAATTCCTCTTTATTTACATTGTCCAGCATTAAGACAACTGAAGACAATTTTTTCTGAAATTTGTCGCCGAATGCATTTTCGTAATCGATTACTTCTTTCTCGTTCCTAAGCCGTTGATTGTCTTTAAATGGTACCTGTATGCTATAATAAGCAGTCACAAGTATAATACCGGTGGTGATCAAAAAAAAGATCAGGAAATTAAAAAAGGCCTTTCTTCTTTCGGCCTGGTTAAGCGGTTTCATAAAACAATAATTTTAAATAAGAGCGACATTGTTATTAAACATATTCCCCAACTGAGCTTACCCAAAAAAACGGCGTCTTGCCTTATTCTGATCTTCAACACTGATAGTCTGTTCTTCCTTTACGAAGATACCACTCTCCTTGCGTTTGCCTATAAATTCAAGCTTGTTCAACGTTTCAAAAAGCTTGTCAGTCACTTTTACAAATGTTATCACTTTTTGAATATTCCTGTTCATATCATGATGCTCAAACCCAATGGTTGCCATATAGCTAAGCATCGTTTCCAACTCGCCCTGTTTTAACTCGCACCATTCACTAAGATAGTTCATCATTTCTTCTTTACCCGACCCGATACGCATATCAATCGTGTTTTTCATAACCCTCGCCAGGCTGGCAACCTGTGCAAACAAAGCAGCCGGCTGTTCGTGAAGCATTAACCAACGCATTTCTGTTATCGACTGGCTTAAGTGCAACACCATGCGGTCGCATAAAAACAACACCAGTTCCGAGATATCGTTCTGCTGCTTTTTCTTATATATTTTCTGTACGATCTGAGAACATTTTATTTCGAGCTTCCCAAAAAACTGGTCCAGTTCGTTATGCAGGGAAATAAGATCAGGATGGGCGCTGATAGAGAAACAGGGTGGTATGTACTCATCTTCCACCCTTACATCATTGCCATTTACAGATATTTTTCCGATAGTAAGTGCATAAGGATTATACTCATACTGGCGGAACTGGCTGTCGCTGGAAATCAAAATATCATAGCCTGGTAATATATGCGGAAACCTTGGTGGGGTCTCGGCAAGATCGGGGCTCCCGGCGGGTTGCCTGTCATAAGGGTTAATTACCAGGATCACCCACCATGCCGCTTCCCCACTTGTTGGCGAAAACTGGAAAGTATTGGAGAGCATGCCATTCGTTTCCTTTTGCCCCGGGTTGTTAAATGCAGGCAACGAGATACGAACGCCGCCCGCTGTTACGGCCTGGCAACTAATAACTGAAACTTTTAACGTGTTTTGATTGTCGAGGGTAATGGTAACATTAAAAGTATCTTCTGATGCCGCAGAAGGGGGCAGTATGCCATACCGTAAGGGTGAAACAGCAAGAGAAGCACTGTCGGCAACTATATCTTTTACAAACTCATCCTGTTTTATAAAATGATCCTTATTGATCTTCATCCCGTCTATCCAGTTCACGGGAAAATGCTTAAGACGGTCTCTCATATTTGCTTTTTGTTATTGCGGGTAGTACAAGATTACAGGCGCTCACAAATGATCACAGAATTTTCGATGATCTTGTTTTCTCTCATTGTAATTCCCGGATCAAGAATACGGTGCCGCTGGTACCATTTGGTTTTTAAACGAAACCACCACTCCTGTATTTCCCCATTTGGTTTTATGTATTCAATCGTTGTTTCGCTTTGAAGTTCGTTATAATCATTAATAAAGTAAAAGTAAAGTTCTCCCAGTTTAATTCCTTCCGGGGTCTTTGCCCTGAAATAAGTTCTCCTGTTATCATTTGACTTTTTTGCCAATTCAAATCCAATGACCAGCAATTTTTCTCCCGGCACTTCATCGGGCACATCCAAAGGAGCATTCACCGGGTATTCCCAGGTTTTAAATACCGGGGGGGGAATATCGTATGCCGCTTCAAATGTTTGCATTACCATTAAAGGTATAAAAAACCCAAGTGCGCTCATGATCATCGGGAAAAACAAAAAATTCCGGTCTCCCTTTAAAAAATACTGAAGCGATGAAAATATCAAAATGGTAAAAAAAACGATCGAAAAAGCAAATAATATTTCGGCAATTAATACCCTGCCCTTATCGTCGGCATAGGAATAGAAATACTTCTTATGTACCATCCTGATATGGATGATCCCAAAAATGATAAAAAGGACAGTGACGCACCAGAATACGGTGAAAAGATTATTGGTAATAATCGAAAACAAGTATGCGACCACAGAAGTGATAAGCGAAGAAAGAGCTCCGTAAATAAATGGCTTTTTCCCCTGCCCTGCATAGGAATCCGAAAACTGCTTTACTACCATCGCCAGTATTACGGAGCAGGCAAGAAATGCGCCTAAATACATCAAAAAAAACTTAATAGCCATATAGTTCGCCTGGTTATTCTGCTTATTGTTTTTGCAAAAATTCTTACACTTTTCCCCGAAAAACTTGCTTTCCGGCAAGCCATTTCGCTAATAGGTTGAAATCAAATGTAATGTCTATTGTCAGAGGAATGAAATTTCATCAAAATTGTTTTTCACCAGGGCCGTCAAAGGTATTTAGCCATTACTTATTGTTATTACAGGTATGGGTAAAATGAAAGGGCCAGAGTAAACACTCAAAGCCCTTATCAAGGAATTTAATGGTATTTAGTCCGTTATTTTTGTTTGAACGATGCTTTCCATTCTTCTCCATCATCGCCCTTATAGCCATCCAGTTTAACAAGGAAGCTTTTAGCCGGAAAGAAAGGAGTAATATGAATGTCAAGGAAAATGTGATCTTTTTGTTCCTCATCCCTTTCGAAACGGATGATCTGGAATTTTTCGATCAATTTATCAGGACCTTGTATCCCGTCAAGAAACTTTACAATTTGTTTGCGGAGATTACCTTCCATTTTGGTATTCCAAAGTTCAAAGGCACGCCTGTTAAGAAAGTCTGACATCACTTTTGCAATAAAATCAAACACTCTTACTACCGAATAGGTTTGCATACCCAGGTTATCGCCCGTAAAGAGAGTCTTAGCGGAGAAAGGCATTACTTTCCCCCATTCACCCACCAGCGGAACAAGTCCAACGTTTTCCAGCTCTGAAATATCTGCTTTCTTCATGTCGAAACGAACAGCGTCGATTTCGTCGATCGTTCCATAAGTTTTACCTGCAACAGGCTGCGACATTTTTGTGCAATACAATTTTCCTGCAAGGGCAGCCGAGCCGGGCACATATACATCTTCTTCTTCTCCAACATCAGCATTCTTTCCCCTGCCTACTACATAATTGCAGGTCATCATCATATTTGCTTTATGAGGATCACCACCAGTTAGATTGGCATCTGCGAAAAGATCCAACACATCATCAGGAGTTTCAACATTCTCAAAATCCGTCACCAGCATTACTTTATTGTTGTAAGCAATCTTTCCCCATTTATCCAGCACCGTACTTGATTTAAGATAGCCGGGCACAACGAGCAGCGAATAATTATGACGCAGATCTAACCTGTCAAAATTCTCCTTTAACTCTTCCGCCACATGATCAATAAACCTGGGCTCATCAAGATCTGTCAACTGCTCTAAGGCCGCATTCATGATAGAAACATTCTTCAATTTTGTGGATTCAGTATTCTTATAGAAAAGATTCACTGAACGGTAAGAAGATTCTAATTCCTTACTTGTTTCCAGCACTTTTTTCAAATTGCCCTTCAGCAGTTTCTCTGTTGTTTCGGCTCTTTCCAGGCTTTTATCAACCATCGATGAAACAGAATCCGAACTTGTCAAAAGATCGATCCACATTTCTATCTTCTTTTTTACCTCTGCTCTTTGCGTTTTTTTGCCTGCATCAGTTAGAAATATATTCTTCTTTGCCTTTCGTACGGGGTTGAGATTATCAGCACCATCCACAATTGCCTCAATAAAATCGTAACCACCAACCTTGGCAAGTTTGCTCAATGATTCATCCATTGATGCCAGCTGACCAGTTTGCTCTTTTTCGCCGGCCTTAAATGCTGATTCTACGCTTTTTAATTCTTCGGCTGCCATATAAATTTATTTTAAGGTTTTCAATATAGAAATGAGAATTATGCCTGGTCCAACTCAGATACCAGTGATCGTAAAGCATTCACAAAAGCTGCTCTTGTATCCGGGTTTTCGATAACATTTTGAAGTGATTTGTTAGACTTTAGCTGCTTTAATATCTTAAGATAAGCGTCGTTCTCAAGGTTCAAATTTTTTAAATACGGGCTTTGATTAGTAAGGTTCTTTGCATCAAAATCACCCAACCCGCCAAACTTAAAATTCTCCTTTACTGTTGAGCCATCCTCCTTGTCAAGTTCGGCATCGCAGTTGGGATTAAAATGTGCAAATACGTCTTCGATCTTCTGAAGATTTTCGACTATTTGCGGGCTTATGGGGTTGTCATAAGTAAGCTTCTTGATAAAGAGGGTCTTATTGGGTGATATTTCAACAAAACCTTCTCCAACCGGGTCCGGTGCAAGGATGGTGGTTGCAATTCCTGGTTTTACCTGTGGCATAAACTATAGTTTTGATAATGAAAAATATATAAAAAGCTGATACAATGAAAATTTATGTTGTTTTAAGATGATCATCAGGCTTCAATTTTCCACTTAATTTCTTCGCCGGCAAGACTTGCGGTCACTTTACTTCCTTTTTTCAACTCCCCTGCAATAATATATTTTGAAATGGGGCGCCTCAACTGATTGCGTATGACACTTGATATTTGCCGTGCTCCGTATTTCGGGGTAAACCCATTTAATGCTAAATATTTTTTTGCATCCTCATCAATAGTAAATGCTATACCCTGTTTGTCAAGCGCTTCTAAAAGTCCTTTCATTTGGATCTCAAATATCCTGATAATACTCTTTTCACTGATTGGCGCAAACGGAACGATCTCGGTAAGCCTGGCAAGAAATTCAGGGCGGAAATACTTGGTCATTATTTCCATCAATTTGTTCGATGTTGGCATCTCCTCTTTGGCAAACTGTTCAGCAATCCATTCGCTGCCAATATTGGATGTGAATATAATAAGGGCATTTGAAAAATCACCTTCTTTGCCTAACCGATCGTGCATATGACCTTCATCCAATATTTGTAAAAAAGTATCGAATACGGAAGGATGCGCTTTCTCTATTTCATCAAACAATAAAACAGAATAGGGTTTTTGCCTGATCTTGTTTACGAGTACCCCACCTTCTTCATAGCCAACATAACCAGGAGGTGCACCATATAACAGTGCAGCAGAATGTTCTTCCTTAAATTCCGACATATCGAAACGGATCATTGCTTTTTCATCATTGAATAAAAATTCAGCTAATGATTTGGCAAGCTCTGTTTTACCGGTTCCGGTTGGGCCCAAAAAGAAAAACGAACCAATAGGCTGGCCTTTTTTATTAAGACCGCTTCTTGATTCAAGTACCGATTCCGACAAAGCTTTTACTGCATGGTCCTGTCCTACTACCCTCTTCTTAAGGTAGCTTTCCATATTCAATAATCTTTCCTTTTCCTGTGCCTGTATATTCCCCAGCGGAATACCTGTTTTATAAGAAATGACTGAAGCAATATCCTCCTTATTTACATCGCCTTTTTTTGTGCTGGCAATGCTGTTAAGCTTTGTAAAACTCTGGCTTAAGTAATTGTCAAATTCAACGGATGTCTCAAATTTATCAGACTGTGAAGCATCTTCCAGTTTACCTAATAAAACAGGACTTATCTTACTTGTAAAAAGACTGTTGAGCCACTTGTATTCACTAAACAAATCATGCTCTGAAAGTTCACTGTTTGCTTTTAATGTATCTAACTGAGTTTGCAATCCCTGCAGATCGCTGGAATTGGTATCTACCATCAATTTAATAGCTGCCATTGTTCTATCTAAAAGGTCAATGGCTGCATCGGGCAACCTTCTGTCTTTTATATAGCGTTTAGATAACCTTACACATTCTTTAATAGCACCAGTCTCAATTTTTAGCTGGTGATGATTTTCAAATTTTGAGGCAAGACAGTCAACCATCTTTATAGCTGTTTCCACATCTGGTTCAGGAACCGAAAGCACTTCAAAACGACGGGTGAAAGCCTGGTCGGGTTCAATTAATTTACGATACTCATCATTTGTAGTGGCTCCAATAACCGTTATTTCTCCCCTGGCTAATTCAGGTTTTAAAAGATTGGCTGCACCAGCGCCAACCGATCCCTTGTTATCCAGCAGGATATGTATCTCATCAATAAAAATGATGGCTTTTTGAAATTGCTTTACTTCTTTAATAATATTTTTCAACCTGTCTTCGATCTCTCTTTATAAGAAGCGCCAGCTATCAGTGCTCCAAGATCAAGCTCAAATACTAACGAATTTGCCAATTGTGCCGGAACTCTTCCATGCACTATATCCATTGCAAAACCATCGATCAAAGCTGTTTTACCAACACCGGCCTCGCCGGTAATAATTACATTAGGCTTCGTTCTCCGGCACAGTATTTCCATCATCATGCGGGTTTCTTTGTCCCGCCCGATAATGGGATCTGTTTTATTTTCCCTTGCAAGTGCAGTACGCTCTACACAATATTTATAAATGGCCCCTGCAGGTGCCTGTCCGTTTTCTTTTGCTTCAGGTTTTACTGCATTCTGTATGCCGTCTTCCTTAAAATAAATGTCAAGTATCTCCTTCTCTTTTATAGGAAAAGATTTTAACTGCTCGCTGGTGAATCCAACGCCGGGCTTAGCGAGTGCTGTAAGTACACAAATAGGAGAAATCAAGTCAAGCCCAAGTTTGATCCTTACATTATCGGCTTCTTCAAATACTTTTTTTACTCCCTCATCACCAGTTATTTTTTCTTTTGCCTGCGCCACTTTGGGATATTCTTCCATCCTCACTTCAGCCCACTCCATTATATAACCGGAATCTTTACCAATTGAATCAAGGAAACTCTTTAATCCAACATCTTTGTGCAACAGGCTTCGAAGAAGGTGTGCCGGGTAAAAAAAATCGTTATGATACTCCCTGGCAAGTGATTGTGATATCTCAATAGCCGTTTTTACGGATTCATTTAGCGTAAGAGATGCCATTGGTAAATATTTATTGAGTCAGAAATGTACAGAAAATCTTTGCTAAAAAGAAAAAAGAAACTGGCTGCAATATTGGTTAGCTACAGTGAAAATAATAAAAACTAATAATGTTCATTGAATTTAATTTCAATGGCATAGCATTTGAATACCTGAAAGAAGGCCCGGTTTTTAGTTCTAAAATTCAGAATAAGTTTGAATTTCCGGCCGGTATGGTTATCATATTCACCATTTTAATTTTAACGTGTTGTGCTATTGAGCTTTGAAAGTCTTTTATACTAAGGGCCCCTGAGGGGCTATAGGTCGGTGGCAGTTAGGAGCGGAAATAAAAGAGTAGCGCCCCGTATGGGGCGCAAGATTTCGGTGGAATGATTATGTTTTTACCGACATCTTGCACCTACGGCGCAACGCTCATTAGCAACGGACACTATGATTGCGGGGATTTGGTTAAAAAATTAACATGACGCCTATGCGATAGCTACCGGGAAAGGCTGACATTGACTGTCATGTTAAGCCTGTCTCGAAACATAGACAAGTCAATGGTTTCAGAATACCACATACTTTAATAGTACAACGCGTTTAATTTAAAAACTTAGGAGGCAAATCAGGAAAACCACGGGTAAAATGTATTTTAGCTGAAGCCCCTTATCTAAAACAATGTGTCTCAATTCATTTCATTGTTATTTTTAACCCTTTCAAATTCAACTGTTTCCCATGAGTGCTATCCTTTATAAAATTCCACTTCAGCTTGCCGATGTTTTGGATGGCAATGAGCTAAAAACATGTGACCTGGCACATTCGATTACCAAAAACCTCGAGTTGATCATTATGACAAGATTCGGGGAGCACAGGTGCAACCCCGGGTTTGGCTGCGAAATATGGGATCTTGATTTTGAACTCATCATCAGTGAGAATTTATGGGAAGAAAAACTCCGGCAGTCTTTATTGAAATCAATTACCACCCACGAAACCCGTTTATCAAATATCCAGATCTCAGTTAATATCACAGAAATAGAGAAATTTTATTTCTTAAAACAAATTACGGAAGTAAAAAAAAGGGTAAGCATCCAGCTTAGCGGTACAATCCATAAAACCGGTGAATCTTTTACATTCAATACTAATTTGTTTTTGAGCCCTCTATCCGTTGATTAAAAAAATAACCTATGCTGCCTGTAATCAGTAATTCAAAAGAGCTTATTAAAAACCGCATACTGAAGCATGCATTGAATTATTGGAATATTAAAAACAGTGAAGACCTTGATCCAATTGTAAAGCTCATACTTGAGGCTTTGTCTTCTGAATTATATAATTTAAGCAACGAGATAAAAGATACTGAAGTAAGAATACTGGAAAAAATAGCAAACCTTCTTGCACCCGATTTCTTAACCTGTCCTAACAGCGCACACGCACTTATATCCGCACAGCCTGTAGAACCCGTTGAAGTGCTCACGGGTACCTCTCATTTTTATACGCAACGCAAGATCTCATCAAAAAAAGATGAAACACTTGACACCACAATAGAAGTGTTTTTTACTCCTGCGGGTGATGTAAAGCTTTTGGATGCACAGGTAACCTGCCTGGCAACAGGCAGCAACATATTCCTGTATGATGATAACTACAACAGGCTGTTGACCGCGACTGCATCAAAAAGAAATTATGATGATGCGAATGTTTTATGGTTAGGGCTCAATATAAATGAAAAGGTGAATGACCTAAATGGATTACGTTTTTGTTTTGACTGGAAAAATCCCGACCCTAAATCGGTGCAGCTCATCTACCAGCTTCTTCCATTGAGCAAGTGGCAGTTATCCAATGAGGAAATTAAAAAGGTGCATGGCATCGAATATCAAAAAAAGGCTGGCAGGGAAGAAGAGCAAAATATATTCATGGATTATAATCTTCTGCCGTTAATGGAAAATGATGTAAAAAATTTCTACGATCACAAGTTTATTACAATTACTGATGAACGGTTTAATACGATCAATAATTTAAAGCAGGACTTTCCGGCAGACCTTCAAAAACTTTATTCAGAACCCGATCTGAAAAAGTTAAATAAGAAATTGCTATGGATAAAGATCCAGTTTCCTGTGGCCTTGCAGCCAGAGTTGTTGAACGAAGTGCATGTTTATACCAATAGCTTCCCTGTAATGAACAGGCAATTAAATGATCTCAAATACAGGCTTAAAGGGGGAAGTAATATTATTCCTTTGAAAACAAATGGCCTGGAACAGTTTCTTTCCGTAGAGGCTCTCTCGGATGAAACAAACGAATACCAGTCAACTCCATATAGGAAAATGGAGACGGAGGCTACGGGCACTTATACCCTGCGAAATGGAGGCATAGAGCGTTTTGATGTAAGAAATGCCAAAGAGTATATTGGCTATTTGCTGGAGTTGCTGCGAAGCGAGAGTTCAGCTTTTTCTGTATATGGTTACGATTTTATTGCCACCATCCTACGTGAAATGAACCAGCGCATTGCTTTAATGGAACAAAAAACAAAAGGGCTAACAGCCAGCATCTCTGAAGTTCCACATTACATCATCGTAAAGCCCTTTGAAGGTCATGAATTAATGTATGCTGAGTATTGGACCACGCTTGCAGAAAACGCCAACAATATCCGTTCCGGCACCAGGTTCCAGCAATTCAGGAGTTCTAAAATAAAGGCCAATTCATTATTCCTGTTAACAACAAGTACCGGTGGCAAGAACCGTTTAAAACCCGAAGAGCGCCTGAATGCTTTCAGGTATGGACTTATAACAAGGAACAGGATTGTAACGAAAGAAGATATTCGCAATTTCTGCTTTCATGAATTAGGCAGCCGTATCAGCCAGGTGTCAGTAACACGTGGCATTCAATTATCATCTCTTCCGCACCAGGGGTTTAGCAGGACCATTGATGTTTATATCACTCCCTCATCTGCCGGAAAGTTAGATGACCAGGAATGGCATTTGTTATGCGATCAGCTTCATTCAAAGCTTACTGCCCGGTCGGGCATGAGCAATCATTACCGCATATTATTACAAAACTAATTTTAGAGCGCTTCTTATATGATCCCGGCAACTTCCAATCTTTTTACTGACACTTTGCAAACCGACTTCAAAGCCGAAGTAATAGCTGCCGGGATGGTAGAGAATGGAACACCCCTGGAGAATATTTTGATCCTGCTGCTCGGTGCTTCCAAAAGACCCTATCGTAAAGATGTAGATGAGATTATAGAAGATATCCCTGAATATGACCACAAGGAATATATACATATAAAAACCCATAAGGAAGGGATATATGATATGTTGCCGGAAGGCTTATTTCACTATCCCACCCTGCCAAAATCTGCAACTACTGAAAAGGAAATTATTGATGCTGTTAAGAAACATCATATTGAAGAATACAACGCCAGGAAATTCTTTTTACCATTTGAAGCCGCCATTAATGATCTGAGGATACAAATGGCTTTACGTGAATCCCTGCTGGATAAAAGACAGCATAACAGCAGGCTGGTGGATATTTTTTCAGGGCAATGGGAAATTTTCAAATTGCTTGATCACAGGCAATCAAATATATTCCTGCACCTGCTTCCGCTGGTATATAATATGCGTGATGATTATAATGTAGCTGCTGTTATTTTCGAATTGATATTTTTATTCCCTGTCACAATTACCGTGCAGCCTCAACTACCTGTAAGATGTGAAACCCCAATTTATTCAACACTCGAAAATGCAATACTGGGTGTAGATCTTACTACCGGAAATGAAGTGTTTGAAACTGGCGATGATGAAATAATTGTAACAGTTGGACCGGTTGAAAATGCTGTTCTCAGTCAATTTATGCCCGGCCAAAATAACGCCCGTGTTCTTGAATTGTTATGCGATTATTTTTTACCTGTACACCTCGATATAAATGTTGTGGTCGAGCTAAACCAGGCCGACAAAACAACAAGGCTTGCAGATAAGCAAAGTGATTTTAATAGTACGTTAGGGGTTTGTACATACTTGTAAAAGGTCGTCCGAACGACATTCAGCCGGGCGGGCATTAGTTGCACAAATTATTTTTTTCAATGTCTCCCCAAGGGATACCACAGATTAAGCTAAGGCATACAAACGAAAGCGAATACTTTTTTACATAGTTGAAATGGATCGATATCCCCCTCTCGAGGGGTGTCAGCCGCGGCGGACGGAGAGGTTGTTACATTGATGCCGTTGCTGGTGTTGTGCGTAGTCTCTGTGCAAAACTTCACGAACAAAGGCGGCTAAAAAAACTGAACGATTACTCTTTTGAAGTTAAACCAGGGATAACAATGTTATGGTTTAGTTTTCCACCTAACTAAATGTTGAACAGCATTACTGATTTTCAGTTAACAGTAGCACTAAAGTTTAATGGGAGTTGTTCGGCGGATTGGCCGTACATAATCCGCAGGCTCTTTTTGGGTACCTTGGCGCCCGTCCCTTAACATCCGTAGACGAAATTCCAGGGAAAAACACAAGCCTTGCTTCGAAGTATAAAAAACTATTATACTGATCAAGTTGCGACATGCAACAGAAATACTTCTGCTGAATTTACAGTAGTACAAAAGCTAAATCAGGGAACCAACCGGCAATCGGGCCGTCATCGATTGCCGGGCTCTTTTTTTGTGTACTTTTTTGGAGAAGCAAAAAAGTATAAAGAATAAATTTCTTCTTTCCTCGCTGTGTCTTCTGCAAGGGACACGGCGATTTATCCTTCCTATGTCTTGTCCTAAAATAAGTTTACACAAATAAGTGTAAAAATGGATCATTCCCATGAATTTGTAAGACGGACTTTTTACAGTCTTGATCTCAAGCACCAGATCTGTAAGGAGCATACGATCAATGGTCTTTCCTTGCGTGATTTAGTTGAAAAGTACAATCTTAGTTGTCATTCGCTTATTCATGATTGGCTTCGAAATTTAGGTTATTTGCCTGGTGTAAACCGACGGACAAGAAGTGCTTATATTGGTGTTGAAAATTTTCAACCATTGCAAGAAAAATCTAGAAAAGATGAATCCCTAACTGAAGAGCAGAAGCAAATTGAGCTTCTTAAAAAGCAGCTTGAGGACGCTAATCTATTAGCTGAAGGTTATCGACGGATGATAGAAATAGCTGAAACAGAATTAAAAATCCCGATCAGAAAAAAGCCCAATACCAAATAATCCAGGAAATAAAATGCAAATATCCCCGGATAGGCCTGTCACGTATTTGCAGATTATTTGGTATAACCCGCCAGGCTTATTATCAACATTCATGGGAGGCAGAGAGTCTCGAAACTGCACATTTGATGATCATTAAAGAAGTAAAAAGAATCAGAAGAGAACATCGGTTGATGGGAACCAGAAAGCTTTATGAAATGCTTAATCCGTTTTTATTGGAACATTCTATCAAGATAGGCAGAGATGCTTTGTTTGACTTGTTAGCAGCCAATCAATTGCTGGTAAAGAAAAGAAAGCGCAGGATACAAACTACTTACTCGAACCACTGGCTTAGAAAGTATCCGAATCTAATCAGGGATATTATTCCCGGGTCAATTAACCAACTGTGGGTAAGCGATATTACCTATTGGAAGATAAATACCGGAGAGCATCTTTACATCAGTTTGATTACGGACGCTTATTCCCGTAAAATAGTCGGTTATCAGGTTGCAGAAACTATGGAAGCTATTGAAAGTCTCAAAGCATTACAAATGGCACTCTTATCCCTGGATAAAGCCAGGCGCCCCGTGAAACTTATACACCACAGCGACAGAGGGCTGCAGTATTGCAGCAGTAGATATGTAAAGCTATTGCAGGATTATGGCATTGGCATCAGCATGACAGAAAATGGAGACCCATTGGAAAATGCAATTGCAGAAAGAGTAAATGGAATTATTAAAGAAGAGTACCTGAACACATACAACACAAACAACCTGGAAGAAGCCAGAAAACAAATTTCCAAAGCAATTGAATTATACAACAACGACAGGCCACACATGAGTATCGGTAACCTTACTCCAAACAAACTACATAACAACAAAAAACTAAACCCTAAACGATTATGGAAAAACTACTTTAAAAAAGTAAATACATTTGAAAAGAAAAATGAAATCAGTCCTGTAAACCCATTGCAGGATTTATCTATCAACCTGTAAACTTTTTTTAGGACGAGTCACTATTATACGAAAACCCATGCAATAACTCATAAATGCTACTATGTCCCCTTTGCGGAGACACGGCGGGGAAGGACTATAATAGTTTATATAACAACTACCCTCTTCTCTTATCTTTAGCTTTTAAATCACCACTTACTTTATTATCATGCGGCTACTAAAAATTCTTTTATTAATATCAATCCTGCAATTTGGAACTTCCTGCTCAAAACCATTGTCCAGACCATTTTTGGTAGGAAACTGGACGGTGACCAGCGCTGTTGGTAATGACGGCCGCCATTGGACCGGCACATTCACGCTTGAATTGGATGGTAATGGTTATAAGGGGCTTTTTTTATGGAACGCTGTTGACGGTCAATCGACAGGCACGGACAGCGTCACGGGTACTTATGATCCACAAACCAAGGTGCTTACGATGAAATCCGTGGTGATAACCGGCACCATAGAGCCCGTTACTTACACGATGAATGTAACCGACAATGGTACAAAAATGAACGGCATTTGGACAGGCTCAAGCGATGGTACTATTGAGGATCCAGGCGTGTGGACAGCTGAAAAGAATTAATAAGGGCAAACGGGAAGGATACCCACAAAAAAGCTGCCCCAATTAAAGAGCAGCCTGTTTATAGCTTTTCCAATTTATTGTTTTCTCTTATCGTTGCAATATAAGCGTTTGATTCAATGTGCTGCCTTTGCCATTAGTCAATGAAACCCGGTACACACCTGCTGCTAAGTTATCTCCAAGTTTTATTTCTTCTGCACCACTGCCACCAGGGTGTTCTATCATTTGATTTATTACACGCTGCCCAATACTGTTATATACAGACATGGTGTATTTACCTTTTTCTATATTGTTCAATTGAATACTGACCTTGTTTCCTTTTACAGGGTTTGGATACAAAGCAAATGTGCTAATGTGCTGATTTGATAATGTGCTAATACGCAATACCGGGCTGTAAGATCTTCTGCCATCAGTTCCAATCAGTTTGATACGGTAATAATTATCACCATTAAATGGTGAAGCATCAAACCAGCCATAATTGTTTTCTGCACCGCCAAGTGCAATAACGGTAGTGGTTTTTGCAAAGCTGACGCCATCAACACTTTTCTCAACTTCATAGTTCTTTATCCCCTTTTCGTTCACTGTCTTCCAGTCAACCTGTATGCCGTTATTTTGCTGGTACGCTTTGACATTTGTAAGGGTAAGCGGCAGCACCGGCCCTGCTTTAAATAAAATACGGAAACGATCTGTCGCTGCCGAACCTGTTGCACTGCTGACCGTGAAGTTGTATGTGGTAATATTATTATCAATCGTGCTGACATTTACTTCCTTGCCTGCATAAGCATCCTGTAATACAGCTACCAAACCCGGTTCTAACTGCATGGCTTTAAACTGCAAGGCATAGTTACGTATCTGCATATTACGCAACTGCAGCAATATGGTGTCGGTGTTATCCACTGTCTTCCTTGCTTCAAGTGTCAATTGTTTGCCATTGCGAAGTATGCTCATGTTCTCATTGAAATTATCAACCTTGGCTGCATCAGATCTATCAACCGAATTATTATTGGCAGCGTCAAAACTGGCCATTATACCATCGGCAAGCGTTAGCTTGTTACCATTGTCGATATTGAGATTGGCATAGAACCTTCCTGTATTGGAGATATCAAAAACAGATGGCGGATTGCCCGCAAGTGTTGCCGGTTTGTCGTTTTCTTCAATGGTAAAGTTGTTGCCTGCGGCGAGTGTTTCTATAATAAAAGCCTGGCTGCTGGAAATATATTCTGCATGTGATGGATTTGGATCACTGAATGCTGCAGGTACCCTTAACCAACTTCCTGCTCCCTGTTTAGTAACAAGGCGATAAGCACCATTGGTTCCCAGGTTGGCATCCCATTGCCAGAAGCGTTCACTGTTAGCAAGGCTGCTGTTAGTACTGCGGCTCATCATGGTTTCAAAACTGATAGTAGCAGGATATGGATTTCCCATCACTTTATAGGCTGCCGTAGCAGGCGCAGGGATACTATAAGTTTGAGTACCTGTCCTGATGGTACCGTTGGGACGCAGGGTTGTAAAGCCGGAGCCTGTTGTTACCATACGATCGCCCCTTACAAAGAGCATATAACCTTCTTCTGCTGCATTCAGTAAGGTTGTTGTAGTTGGTGTTGCCGTCCATGCACCGCTATTGCCGGTGATCGTGTACCTGCGGATAGAAGAAGCAGTATTAGCTATAGCTGCCCACCAGTCGTAGCCTGCAGTGGCAGCAGTATTACCATTAGCATAGGCCTGCCCCGTTATGAGGGTGCCGCTGCCTGCGGTTTCACCATTGGGTGCATTGCCGTTTGCCGCATGGCCGGCCCATGCATCTCTTATCGTTTTAGTACTGCTCTTTACAGGTATGTTCAGTAATCTCCATGAACGACCAGTAGCTACATTGGCAATGGGCAAGTATCTTTCTACCGTTACATTATCAGCACCGTTAATAACGCCGCTGCTGGCGCCCAGGGAAGCAGTACCGGTTGCATCTGATTTGAAGACCACAGGCTGGCCGTTGAAATTAGCTGAGCCACTTACTGATAAACTTTTATTGGAATTGATGACAAGACCAGCACCGTTGTTTATGATTAGGGTTTTATTCAATGGAACTGTATAATCAATATCCAGAGAAGGGGTGCCAGTTGCAATCACTACATTTTCTGAAACAGGTGGATGGCCCAGAGACCATCTGGTGCCATCACTCCATAAACCAGTACCATTCCAAACATCATTAACTGGTGTTACAATTACATCAATTCCATCAGTTGCAACAGAAAAAGCAGTTGCACCGCCATTTATAGTTGTACTGACAACATCGCCCGGTGCGCCGCTTGTCTGATCCCATGCACGTAGGGTGAGGCCCGAACTTATAGTACCGCTAAAATCAGCAAATGGCTGAAAATACAATCTTGTGCTCGCATTATCTGCCAGCAACCTTGCCGATAAAGATGAGACAGTACCTACCGGACTCCAGTTGGCACCACCATCCAATGAATAATACCATGTGCCATTTACCTGGTTAGCCAATACAATTGCAATTCCTTTTACCGCACCGGCATCCATATCAATAATGCCTCCTGTAAAATTGTTTATTGGCGAACCAACGGCGCCGACCGGTAAGCCTGCATCTTCACTAATTGTTATACTAAGTGAGGGAGTAGCATCAAGCACAGGAGCATCATTAACTGGTGTTACAATTACATCAATCCCATCAGTTGTAAGTGAAAAAGCAATAGCACCGCCATTTATAGTTGTGCTGACAACATCTCCCGATGCTCCACTTGTCTGATCCCATGCACGTATGGTGAGGCCTGAACTTATAATGCCGCTTAAGTCGGCAAACGGTGCAAAATATAATCTTGTACCCGCATTATCTGCAAGTAGTCTCGCCGATGCTGATGAAACAGAACCTATCGGGCTCCAGTTGGAACCACCATCCAATGAATAATACCATGTGCCATTTACCTGGTTAGCCGATACAATAGCAATCCCTTTTACTGCACCGGCATCTACATCAATAATGCCTGTTGTAAAATTGCTTATCAGTGCGCCAACTGCCCCGACAGGGAAACCTGCATCTTCATTGACTGTTATACTAAGTGCGGGAGTCAGATCCAACACAGGGGCGTCGTTCACCGCGTTTACAATTACATCAATTCCATCAGTTGCAACAGAAAAAGCAGTTGCACCGCCATTTATAGTTGTACTGACAACATCGCCCGTTGCGCCGCTTGTCTGGTCCCATGCCCGTATGGTAAGACCTGAACTTATAGTGCCGTTAAAGTTGGCAACCGGTTGAAAATATAATCTTGTGTTCGCATTATCTGCCAGCGATTTTGCCGATGCATTTGATAAAGAACCAAGAAGATTCCAACTGGCACCACCATCCAATGAATAATACCATGTGCCATTTACCTGGTTAGCCGATACAATTGCAATTCCTTTTACCGCACCGGCATCCACATCAATAATGCCTCCTGTAAAATTGTTTATTGGCGAACCAACGGCTCCGACCGGTAAGCCTGCATCTTCACTAATTGTTATACTAAGTGAGGGAGTAGCATCAAGCACAGGAGCATCGTTCACCGCGTTTACAATTACATCAATCCCATCGGTTGCAAGTGAAAAAGCAGTAGTTCCGCCGTTTATCGTTGTATTGGCGGTACCTCCTTGTGTTCCGGTTGTTTGGTCCCATGCCCGTATGGTAAGACCTGAACTTATAGTACCGCTAAAGTTGGCATTCGGTTGAAAATATAATCTTGTGTTCGCATTATCTGCCAGCAATCTTGCTGATGCAGATGACACAGAACCTACCGGGCTCCAGTTGGCACCACCATTTAATGAGTAATACCAGGTACCATTCGCCTGGTTAGCCGATACGATGGCAATTCCTTTTACAGCACCTGCATCTGCATCAATAATACCTGTTGTAAATGCACTTATGAGTGAGCCAACTGCTCCAACAGGAAAACCTGCATCTTCATTCACAGTTATACTAAGGAAAGTACCAGCATCAAGAAGAGGCGCATCATTCACCTCATTCACATTTACATCAATCCCGTCGGTTGCAACAGAAAAAGCGGTAGCGCCCCCGTTTGCAATTACACTGACAACATCTCCCGGTGCTCCGCTTGTTTGATCCCATGCACGTATGGTAAGGCCTGAACTTATTGTACCGCTGAAGCCTGGAAACGGGTGAAAATATAATCTTGTATTCACATTATCAGCCAGCAACCTTGCCGATAAAGATGAGACAGTACCTACCGGACTCCAGTTGGTACCACCATCCAATGAATAATACCAGGTACCATTTGCCTCGTTAACTGATACGATAGCTATTCCTTTTACCGCACCGGCATCCACATCAATAATGCCAGTTGTAAAATTGCTTACTAATGAACCAACCGCTCCAAACGGAAAACCTGCATCATCATTAACTGTTATACTAAGGGAAGTACCAGCATCAAGAACAGGAGCATCGTTAACGGCAATACCTGTCACAGATTTAACTCCGGTAAGTGGTAGTGCAATTCCATCACTTACAGAAGTGGCAATGGTGAAGCTGCTATTGAAATTTGCTGCAGGAACAAAAGTGACAGTTGCCAATATTACGTTTACATTGGCAATAGCCCCGCTTACAGTCCACACGCCTGTACCGGAATTATAAGTAGAGGTTGCAGCACCCGAAGTGGGGCTGCTCAGGCTGCCGGCCGAAGGATTTGAAAGCGTGAGTGTAACAGTAATATTTCCGTTGTCAGCATCGCTGACAGCAATGTCTATGAGGTTCAACGTAACATCTTCGGTATAGGTTTCAGCACCATCCAGGTTAGTGGCAGCGGGGGGATCATTCGAAGTAATACCTGTCAGAACTTTTGTACCAGTAACAGCTGCTGCAATCCCGTCTGTTACACTTGTTGCAATGGTGAAGCTGTTGATGAAACTTGTTGAAGGAACGAAAGTGACATTTGCCAATAATACGTTTACATCCGCCACGCTCCCACTGGCATTCCAGACACCTGTACCAGGACTGTAAGTTGAGGTTGCAGCACCGGAAGTGGCTGTGCTCAGACTGCCGGCAGTTGGATCAGAAAGTGTTAGTGTGGCACTAACCTGGCTGTCTACATCTGTAACAACAATATCTGTAAGATTTAATGGGGTGTTTTCCAGATAGCTTTCTGCTGCATCCAGGTTGGTAGCAGTGGGTGCATCATTAACTGCAGTACCTGTTATTGCTTTTGAACCGGTAGCAGATAAACTACCATCCGTTACACTTGTTGTAATACTAAAATTGCTATTGAAGTTTGCTGTAGGAGTAAATATAACTCCAGCCAGCAACGTGTTCACATCGGCGATGGCCCCATTTGCAGTCCATACTCCTGTGCCGGAATTGTAAGTAGATGTTACCGCACCCGCAGTGGCTGTGCTAAGGCTACCGGCAGAAGAAGTAGAAAGCGTGAGTGTAACACTAACGTTTGCATTATCGATATCACTCACAACAATATCTGTGAGGTTAAGCTGGGTATCTTCTGTATAGCTTTCGGCCGCACTCAGGTTAGTGGCTGTGGGTGCATCATTCACAGCAATACCCGTCATAGTTTTTGAACCGAGAGATGACAGACTACCATCGAATACACCTGTTGCAATGGTAAAGCTGCTGTTGAAGTTTGGCGCAGGAATAAAAGAAACGCCTGCAAGCAAATTGTTCACATTGGCGATGGCTCCGCTGGCTATCCATACGCCTGTGCCGGCAACATAGGTGGAAGTTACTGCACCCGAAGTGGCTGTGCTGAGGCTACCAGCTGAAGTATTGGAAAGTGTGAGGGTAGCAGTAACATTTGTGTTATCTATATCGCTGACTACAATGTCTATAAGGTTCAGCGACACATCTTCTGTATAAGTTTCAGCGGCACTTAAGTTGGTGGCTGTCGGCGCATCATTTACCGCGTTTATAACTACATCGATCCCATCGGTTGCCGTAGAAAAAGCTGTAGCGTCACCATTTGTAGTTACATCGGCAGTACTTCCTGATGTCCCGGTTGCTTGATCCCAGGCACGTATAGTGAGGCCCGAACTGATAGTACCATTATAATTGGCATTCGGTTGAAAATATAATCTTGTGCCCGCATTATCCGCCAGCAATCTTGCCGATGAACCTGATACCGAACCCAGAGCGATCCAGTTCACACCACCATTTGTTGAATAATACCAGGTACCATTTGCCTGGTCAGCTGATACAATGGCAATTCCTTTTGCCGCACCAGCATCTATATCACTAATGCCTGTTGTAAATGCACCTATGAGCGAGCCAACTGCTCCACTCGGTACACCTGCATCTTCCTGTACTATTGTGCTCGGTGTAAAATTGGTATAAAGTACGGGGGCAGTGTTCTGCGGTCTTAATGCCAGTGTAGCGCAGCTCCCGACATCCGCATTATTTGATGCTGAAGCAGTAAGAGCACCTGTGGCACCGGAAGTAGATTGCAGCACAGTATTACTTTCCAGTGAGACACCAGATGCCCCGGTTGCGACGTTATACATAATATCTATCCGTTCTGCCATTCCATCAGGAGGTGACCATGTACCGGAACTGGCATAGCTGTGCAAGCTCAGGATCATGGCATTGTCTACTGTAGTGGTAACACTGGGGGCTGAGTGTGAAAGACTAATAGGTGTAATCTGACCTTGTTCTACGTCTATTGGATTGGTAAGGTCTGTACCCGAAAAGGCCATGATACCACCGACAGCGCCAGAATTACTAGTCAAATCCCAAGTATATGAAGAAGGTTCAGCTGGCCCTGTTACATGGTAATATATGGCCAGGGAATTTGAGCTGGCATTCACGTTATCTACCCGCCTTACCAGTATCCAGCTAGATGGAGATGATATTATGGCAGCAGTAGAAGGTGTTACGGTAATGCACCCTACGAGGAGGTCATTGGTAACAGTGCCCGCTGGCCTGCCAATAGTAATACTGCCTCCACTGGTTACCCTGGCCGTACCTGCAGAACGGAAGATGATGGGTTGAGTTACAATTATTTGAATTATATCAGTTGTAATAGAAAAAGCCGTAGCACCACCATTTGTATTTGTATTGGCTGTACCTCCGGATACCCCGGTTGCTTGATCCCAGGCACGTATTGTAAGACCCACAAAAGTGCCGTAAAAGCCCGCATTTGGCTTAAAATATAATCTTGTGTTCACATTATCTGCCAACAATCTTGCCGCCGACGATGATGGCGTTCCAAGAGGGCTCCAGTTAGCACCAGCATTTGTTGAATACCACCAGGTTCCGTTTGTATTATCACTTGATACGATGGCAATTCCTTTCCCCGTGCTTTCTCCCTCAATGTCATCTATGTCTGTAATGCCTGTTGTAAATGGATTTATGAGTGAGCCAACTGTTCCGCTCGGGTTACTTGCATCGTGCTGAACTGTCATGCTGCGTGAAACTGTTGCATCAAGCACGGGAGCATCATTCTGTCCGGAAACAAAACGGGCTAAAGCATTCATTTGAAACAAGCATAAAAGCAGCAAAACAACCCAGGTGCGGGTAGCTGGCTTTGCGTTAGTGGTTTTCATAGAAGCATATTTTTTTGATCATCCAGGTGCTCCACAGGATTTTCACCTGGAATTAAAACACATTACGGCTATTGGTATGGAATCAATGTTAAGGGAAAGGCGGTTATTCGTTTGTTAGATTGGTATTAATTGGAAAAGTAGGAAAATATTTGGATTTACGATTTACCAGGATGATTTACAATGTTCGACAGGGTACAATATGAAGCAATCTCTCCAAGTCATTGCGAATGATAGTGAAGCAATCTCCCCAGGTCATTGCGAACGATAGTGAAGCAATCTCCTCAAGCCAACGCACGGCCTTCGGTCGTTCCTCCCTCGCAATGACCAACTACTCTGTCATTGCGAGTAGCGAAGAATGAGCGACCTATCATTGCGGGGAGCGAGCCACGAGCATTAAGCCTGCAGGTCATTGCGAGAAGCGAGGCACGAGC
>JADMIO010548995.1_pt1 | contig 40047 bp, 40 predicted proteins | sample 8958161 | NCBI WGS metagenome assembly JADMIO01 (sample SAMN16585339, study PRJNA669376) | soil metagenome | isolation source: Crop rotation soil | place: USA: Cullars Rotation, Alabama | collected 2011
GGGCGCGAGCTCGATGTCGAAGCCGCGGCGGCCTCCCGACACGAACACCGTGTCGAACAGCTGCGCGGTCTCGTCGACGACGGTCACGTGCCGGGTCTTCTGCCCGACCGGACTGATGCCGCCGACCACGTAGCCGGTGCGGCGCTCGGCCACCGCCGGGTCGGCCATCGTGGCGCGCTTGGCGCCGACCGCCGCGGCCAGGGCCTTGAGGTCCAGCATCCCGGTCACCGGCACGACGCCGACGACGAGGCCGAGGTCGGTGTCGGCGAGCAGGGTCTTGAACACGCGGTCGGGCTCGACGCCGAGCGCCTCCGCCGCCTCCAGCCCGAACGACGCCGCCGCCGGGTCGTGCTCGTACGGGTGTGCGGAGAAGGGGATGCCCGCAGCGGTCAACGCGACCGTGGCGGGGGTGCCGGCGGCAGGGCGTGCCTTGACCATCAGCGGGCGTCTCCGCTGTGCTGGTCTTCTTCCACCCGCGGCCCGTTCGCCCGGTAGAGCTGCATCGACGTGCCGCCCACCAGCCGCGCGGTGCCGGGGGCGAGCTCGGTCGGGTCCTCCGCGATCGGTACCTCCGTCGCGCTGTCCCACAGCAGCTGGTAGGAGGTGACGCCCGGCGCCGCGGGCAGCGACACCTCCACGTCGTCCTCCACGCCGTGCACGATCAGCAGGATGCGGTTGAACTCCTCCTTGTCGGGCGTCGAGGCCGCGAGGTACTGCAGCGTGCGGTTCTCGGGGGAGTTCCAGTCCTCGTCGTCCATCCGGGCGCCCGTTGCGTCGTACCAGTCCATGTGGCTCGCGTTGGGCGTGTGCTCGCCGTCGACCGCGTACCGGCTCGGCCGCAGGGCGGGGTTGGTGCGCCGCAGCTCCAGGAGGCGTCGGGTCGTCGCCTCCATCTCGCGCTGCTCCCTGGTGCGCAGCCAGCTCAGCCAGGTCAGCTCGCTGTCGTGGCAGTAGGCGTTGTTGTTGCCGCGCTGGCTCCGGCCGTACTCGTCGCCGGCAGTGATCATCGGGACGCCCGCCGACAGCAGCAGCGTGCCCATCAGGTTGCGCATCGCCTTGTGCCGGTCCAGCAGGATGCGCTCGTCGACCGTCGGACCCTCCGCGCCGTGGTTGAACGAACGGTTGTTGTCGGTGCCGTCGCGGTTGTCCTCGCCGTTGCCGAGGTTGTGCTTCACGTCGTACGCGGTGAGGTCCGCCATCGTGAAGCCGTCGTGCGCGGTCACGAAGTTCACCGACGCGAGCGGCCCGCGCTCGGGCGAGAACGTGTTCGACGACCCCGCCAGGCGGGTCGCGAAGCCGCCGATGCCGACGGGGGCGTGCCCGTTGCGCCGCGCCTCCGCGATGTCGGCCAGCCAGAAGTTGCGCACCCGGTCGCGGTAGCGGTCGTTCCACTCGCTCCAGCCATCGGGGAAGTTGCCGGTCTGCCAGCCGCCCAGCCCCACGTCCCACGGCTCGGCGATGAGCTTGACGTCCTGCAGCGCCGGGTCCGACAGCACGGCGTTCAACAGCGGATGGTCACGGCTGTACGACGCATCCGCCCCGCGCCCCAGCGTCGCCGCCAGGTCGAACCGGAAGCCGTCGATCTGCACCTCCTGCGCCCAGTAGCGCAGCGAGTCGAGCACCAGCCGCTGCGGCACGGGGTTCCCGAAGTCGAGCGTGTTGCCGCAGCCGGTCACGTCGATGTACGCGCCGTGCTCGTCCTGCCGGTAGTACGTCGCGTTGTCGATGCCCCGGAAGCTCGTGCGCGGGCCGCCCAGCCCCTCCTCCGCGGTGTGGTTGTACACCACGTCGAGGATCACCTCGAGCCCCGCCTGATGGAGCAGCTTCACCATCCCCTTGAACTCCGCCAGCACCGCCTGCGGACCCGCCGCCTGCGCACCCCGCGAGGCATAGGGCGCGTGCGGGGAGAAGAAGTTCAGCGTGTTGTAGCCCCAGTAGTTGGTGAGGCCCTCCCGGATCAGCCGCTGCTCCGACACGAACGCCTGCACCGGCAGCAGCTCGACCGCCGTGACGCCGAGCCCCTTCAGATACCGGATGGTCGACTCGTGCGCGAGGCCCGCGTACGTGCCGCGCAACTCCTCGGGAACATCGGGGTTCATCCGGCTGATCCCGCGCACGTGCGCCTCGTAGATCACCGAGTGGTCCAGCGGGATGGCGGGCTTGCGCACATCGCCCCAGTCGAAGTCGTCCGACACCACGGTCGAGCGCCACTGGTCGGGGCCCACCCGGGTGAGCCCCCGCGCATACGGGTCGAGCAGCAGCGTCTCCGGGTTGAACACGTTCTGCGGGGAGGTCGGACCCGACACCCGCACCGCGTAGCGCCGGCCCGGCGTCAGCGACCGTGAACGGCCTGCCCACACGCCGTTGGCATCCCGCGTCATCGGGATGCTGCGCGTCAGCCAGTCGGGATCGCGCTCGTCGAACAGGCACAGCTCCATCGCGTCGGCGTGCGCGGAGAATACCCTCAGCTCACCCCCGTTGTGACCGATGCGGACGCCCAGATTGCGCAGAGGATCGGCAGAGGTCATGCGATCTAGAGTAATGACATGCCGGTCTACCTCGACCACGCCGCCACCACCCCCCTGCGGCCGGAGGCGCTCGCCGCCTTCACCGAGGCGCTCGGCGTCGTCGGCAACCCCGCCAGCATCCACAGCCAGGGCCAGCACGCCCGGCGCCTGCTCGAGGAGGCCCGCGAGACCGTCGCCGCCACCCTCGGCTGCGACCCGATCGAGGTCGTCTTCACCTCCGGCGGCACGGAGGCCGTCAATCTCGGCATCAAGGGGCTCTACTGGGCCCGCAACGCCTCGACACCCCGCCAGCGCCTCCTCGTCCCCGGCGGAGAGCACCACGCCACCGTCGACACCGTCGAATGGCTGGAACGCGCAGAAGGCGCCCGCCCCGACTGGCTGCCGCTCGACAGCGAGGGGCGCATCGCCGTACCGGACGCGGTCGACCCCGATACCTCCCTCCTCACCTTCCTCGCCGTCAGCAACGAGGTCGGCACCGTGCAGCCCGTGGCGGCGCTCGCCGCGGTGGCGCGCGAGGCGGGGGTGCCGGTGCACGTCGACGCGGTCGCCGCATACGGGCACCTGCCGATCGACTTCGCCGGGCTCGGGGTGGATGCGCTGAGCGTCTCCGCCCACAAGATCGGCGGGCCGGTCGGGATCGGCGCGCTCGTGCTGAGCCGTTCCTCCACGGTCGTGCCGCTGATCCACGGCGGCGGGCAGCAGCGGCAGGTGCGCAGCGGCACGCAGGACGTCGCCGCTGCGGTCGCCTTCGCCGCGGCCGCCCGCGCGACCGAGGCCGAGCGCAAGGCGGAGGCGGTGCGCCTCGCCGGGCTGCGCGACCGGCTCATCAGCGGGCTGCGGGAGGCGGTGCCCGCCGCGGTGCTGAGCGGTCCTGACCCGCTCGTCGCGCCGGCAGAGCGGGTGGCGTCGAACGTGCACGTCACCTTCCCGGACGCGCAGGGCGACTCGCTGCTCCTCCTGCTCGACATGGCGGGGATCTCGGTGTCGACCGGGTCGGCGTGCCAGGCGGGCGTTCCCGAGCCGTCGCACGTGCTGCTCGCGATGGGCCGCAGCGAGCGGGAGGCGCGCAGCGCGCTGCGCTTCACGCTGGGCCGGACGACGACCGCAGAGGACATCGACGCGCTGCTGGCGGCACTGCCGGGCGCGTATGCGCAGGCGGCTCGGGCCGGGAGCGCGGACCGGCCGTCGCGGCTGCGCGCCTGAGGGGCGTCCGCCCCACGCCCGCCTCCCGTCTCCGCCTCCCGCGATCGAGTCGGCGCGATATGCCGTCTCGGCAGGCGGCCGGGCGGCGTGTCGCGACAAGTGGAGGCCGCTCCCGGCGAGCAGTCGGGGAGCGCGGTTTAGACTGCCGGGGTGAAGGTTCTGGCGGCGATGAGCGGGGGAGTGGACTCCGCGGTGGCGGCGGCGCGCGCGGTCGAGGCCGGTCATGACGTGGTGGGCGTGCACCTGGCGCTGAGCCGGATGCCGGGCACCCTGCGCACCGGCAGCCGCGGCTGCTGCACCATCGAGGACTCGATGGACGCGCAGCGCGCCGCGAACGTGATCGGCATCCCGTACTACGTGTGGGACTTCTCCGAGCGGTTCAAGCTCGACGTCGTCGACGACTTCATCGCCGAGTACTCCGCCGGGCGCACGCCCAACCCGTGCATGCGCTGCAACGAGCGCATCAAGTTCGCCGCGCTGCTCGAGAAGGCGCTCGACCTCGGCTTCGACGCCGTCTGCACCGGCCACTACGCCGCCATCGTCACCGACGCCGACGGCAACCGCGAGCTGCACCGCGCCTCGGACTGGGCGAAGGACCAGTCCTACGTGCTCGGCGTGCTCACCGCTGAGCAGCTCGCGCACGCCGTGTTCCCGCTCGGGGCGACGCCGTCGAAGGCGGAGGTGCGGGCGGAGGCCGCGGCCCGCGGGCTCAGCGTCGCCAACAAGCCCGACTCCCACGACATCTGCTTCATCCCCGACGGCGACACGCGCGGCTGGCTCGCCGAGCGCGTCGGCACCGCGACCGGCGACATCGTCGACCGCGCCGGCAACCGCCTCGGCAGCCACGAGGGCGCGCACGCCTACACGGTGGGCCAGCGCAAGGGCCTCAACATCGGCTACCCGTCACCCGACGGCCGCCCCCGCTTCGTGCTCGAGGTCCGCCCGGTCGACAACACGGTCGTCGTCGGCCCGAAGGAGGCGCTCGACATCGCCGAGATCGCGGGCTCCCGCTTCACCTGGGCCGGCCTCCCGCCCGCCGACGCCGAGACGCCGTTCGCGTGCGAGGTGCAGATCCGCGCCCACGCCGACCCGGTGCCCGCGGTGGCGTGCGTGCGCGACGGCGAGCTCCTGGTCCGCCCGGACGTTCCGCTGAACGGCGTCGCACCCGGGCAGACCGCGGTGGTCTACGTCGGCACGCGCGTGCTCGGCCAGACGACGATCGACCGCACCGTCTCCGCCGTCCCGGCCTGACCGCCCCGGCCGTGTCGGCGGTCGTCCGTAGAATCGGAGGGTGACCGAGACCTCCGAGACGCGCAGCACATCCGTCGATCCGGCCGCGGGCGCCGACGTCGACGGGCTCGACTTCGATGAGGCGCGGGCGGAGGCGGAGCGGCTCACGCAGCGCATCGAGACCGCGCGCATCGCGTACTACGGCGACGGCACCTCCACGCTCTCCGACGCCGAGTACGACGCCGACTTCCACCGGCTGGAGGCGCTGGAGCGGGCGTTCCCCGAGCTCGCCGGGCAGGACAGCCCCACCCAGCAGGTCGGCGCCAGCGTCGTCTCCGCGGGCTTCCCCGAGCACGAGCACGCCGAGCGGATGCTCAGCCTCGACAACGTCTTCTCGATCGACGAGTTCCGCGACTGGGCCGCGAAGACCGCCGCGGCGGCCGGGCGGCCGGTGCGCTGGCTGACCGAGCTCAAGATCGACGGCCTCGCGATCAGCCTCGCCTACCGCGACGGCGTGCTCGAGACCGCGACCACCCGCGGTGACGGCCGCGTCGGCGAGGACATCACCGAGAACGTCGAGCTGATCCCGGCGATCCCCACGCGGCTGAGCGGCAGCGGGTTCCCGCCCTTCTTCGAGGTGCGCGGCGAGGTGTTCCTGAAGACCGTCGACTTCGAGGCGCTCAACGACCGGCAGCGTGCGCTGCAGGCGGCGTTCGAGGCCGAGGAGCGCGCGAAGGGCAAGGCCGAGGAGGCCATCAAGACCCGCTACCCGGAGTTCGCGAACGCGCGCAACACCGCCGCGGGCAGCCTCCGCCAGCGCCGCGAGAACAAGAGCCCGACCGAGCTGGAGCTGATGCGCGAGCGGCTCGGCCGGCTCTCGCTGTACCTCCACGGCATCGGCGCGTGGCAGCACCCCGAGGTCTCCGCCCAGTCCGAGATCTACGAGCTGCTCGCGGGCTGGGGCCTCCCCGTCTCGCCCCACTCGCGCGTCTTCGGCACGGTCGACGAGGTCGCCGGCTACATCGCGGACCGCGGCGAGCACCGGCACGACGTCGAGCACGAGATCGACGGCATCGTCGTCAAGGTCGACGAGCTGGCGCTGCACGACGAGCTCGGCGCCACCAGCCGCGCCCCGCGCTGGGCCATCGCCTACAAGTACCCGCCCGAGGAGGTGCACACCAAGCTGCTCGACATCGTCGTCAGCGTCGGCCGCACCGGCCGGGCGACGCCGTTCGCGGTGATGGAGCCGGTGAAGGTCGCGGGCTCCACGGTGCGCCAGGCCACCCTCCACAACCAGCAGGTCGTGCGCGCGAAGGGCGTGCTCATCGGCGACACGGTCGTGCTGCGCAAGGCCGGAGACGTGATCCCGGAGGTGCTCGGCCCGGTGGTCGAGCTGCGCGACGGCACCGAGCGCGAGTTCGTCATGCCGGAGGGCTGCCCGGCCTGCGGCACGCCGCTCGCGCCCGCCAAGGAGGGCGACATCGACCTCCGCTGCCCCAACTCCGAGTTCTGCCCGGCGCAGGTGCACGGCCGCGTCGAGCACATCGGCTCCCGGGGCGCGCTCGACATCGAGGCGCTGGGGGAGGTCGCGGCCTCCGCGCTCACTCAGCCCCGCGTGCCCGCGGTTCCGCCGCTGCCGACCGAGGCCGGCCTGTTCGGGCTCACCGTCGCCGACCTGTTCCCGATCGAGGTGGTCGTCCGCGACGCCGAGACCGGGCTGCCCAAGCTGACGGAGTCCGGTGAGGAGAAGGTGGTCGCGCCCTTCCGCCGCCGCCGGTCCACGAAGGACGGCCCGTTCGACCCGTCGGCCGCCGAGTTCGGCGGCGACGCGCTGTCCGTTCCGTCGAAGGCCGCGGTCGACCTCGTCGCCAACCTCGCCGCCGCGCGCACCAAGCCGCTGTGGCGCATCCTCGTGGCCCTTAACATCCGCCACGTCGGCCCGGTCGCCGCGCGGGCGCTGGCCGACCACTTCGGCTCACTCGACGCCATCCGCGCCGCCTCGCGCGACGAGCTCGCCGCGGTGGACGGTGTCGGCGGCATCATCGCCGACGCGGTGCTCGCCTGGTTCGAGGTGCCGTGGCACCGCGAGATCGTGGAGCGCTGGAGCGCCGACGGCGTGCAGTTCGCCACCCCCGGCCACCCGGGCCCCGGCCACGCGGCCGCCCAGGGCGGCGTGCTCTCCGGCCTCACCGTCGTGGCCACGGGCTCGCTGGAGGGGTACACCCGCGAGGGAGCGCAGGAGGCGATCATCGCGGCCGGCGGCAAGGCGGCCTCCAGCGTCTCCAAGAAGACCGACTTCGTCGCGGCCGGTCCCGGCGCCGGTTCGAAGCTCGCGAAAGCGGAGGAGCTCGGCCTGCGCATCCTCGACGCCGCGCAGTTCAGAATCCTCGTCGAGCAGGGTCCGGACGCCCTCCCGGCGCCCTGACACCCGTCCGGGGGCCGAAATCGGTCGGCCAAAGCGCGGACAGCCCGAATGTTCTCCCCCTGAATCGGGGGTAGAACGCGCGGCCGTCGGCCATTCGCATCCCGTACATTGGGGGTGTGCGCTCGACCCGATGCGCACGTGCAAGCTCTTAGCTCGCTGCCTTCTCGGAGGGACCCGGACGGAGTGCTGGTCGGCTTTGCAGCAGTTCTGACTGTGACCTCGGTCGTCTCCGGACTGACCGGGGCCCCCGCCATGCCCGCCGAGCTGCCGACGGTGCCCGCGGCGGTGTCCAGCGCGGCAGCCACGCAGACGGTCACGTCTACCCCCGGGCGCTTCGCCGCTCCGGTGTCGCCGAGCGCGGTCTCCACCACCTCCCTCTCGACCCCCTCTGTTGCCACCGCCCTCGGCGACGCACCCGCCGGCTCGTCGCCGGCCCACGCGCCCGCCATCGCCGCGACCGCGCTGGGCCGCATCGTCGCGCTCGACAGCGCCGGCCTCCGCTCCTACGTCAGCACCCACCCGACCGACCTGAACCGCCTGCTCGCCGACCCGCCCGCCGCCGGCGACGTCGGCCGCCTCTGGAGCCTCCTCGGTGCGGAGAAGCAGTCCGTGCTGTTGCGCGAGGCGCCCCACATCGTCGGCAACCTGGAGGGCGTGCCCTACACCGTGCGCGGGGCCGCCAATGCGCTCGACCTCAAGCAGACGATCGCGGGTGCCCGCGCGTCTCTGCGCAGCGAGCACGGCAAGGCCGCGCGCATCGCGCTGCAGCACCAGCTCACCGCCCTCGGCAATGTCGAGAAGGCCCTCGCGAAGAAGGACGGCGTCACCCGCACGCTCGTCGCGCTCGACACCTCCGAGGACGCGAAGGCCTCCATCGTCGTCGGCGACCTGTCGACCGCGAAGTACGTCAGCGTCCTCGTGCCGGGCATGTACATGTCGGTGGGGGAGCAGATCGAGGCCTGGGCGGAGGTCGCGCAGGACCTGCACGACCAGCAGACCGACTTCCTGCACCGCTTCCTCGGCCCGCGCGGCAAGCAGGGCGGCCCGGGCGTGGCGGTGGTCGCGTGGATCGGCTACCAGACGCCGGTCCTGACGAACATCGGCGGCCTCCAGCTGGCTCAGGAGGGGGCGGACAGCCTCGAGAGCACGCTCGCCGGCATCGAGACCCTCCGCGCCGCCGACCCGCCCTACCTCAGCGTGCTCGCCCACTCGTACGGGTCCACCGCCGCACTGCTCGCCCTAGAGCGCGGCACCGTCACCGTCGACGCGCTCGCGCTGATGGGCTCTCCTGGCAGCGACGCGCAGTCGGTCGCCGGCCTCTCCGTGCGCGACGGCAACGTGTTCGTCGGGGAGGCGCCCATGGACCCGATCGTCGACAGCGCGTTCTTCGGCAGCGACCCTGGAGCACCGTCGTACGGCGCCAAGCACATGAGCGTCGACGGCGCGGTCGATCCGATCACGCACAGGACGCTCGCCGGCTCCAGCGGGCACAACGAGTACTTCACCGCCGGCACCGAGTGCATGCGCAACCTGGCGCTGATCGGCATCGACCAGGGCGGGCTGGTGCTCTGACCGGTCGCTGTCGGCCCCGCAGAAGCTGATGCGCAGGGGATAATGGTCGGGATGGACGGGGAGACCAGCGGCGACGACCGCGCGGACGAGGCGGCGCAGCGCGGCTCCTCGCGCCGGAACTTCCTCAAGGGCGCCGGCCTGTTCGCGGCGGGCGCCGTCGCCGGAGGCGCCGCGGGCGGTGCGGTCGGCGCTGCGGTCGCCGGCGGCGTGGCCGCCCAGCAGCCCGTCACGGAGGAGGGCGAGGAGTACCCGCCGCTGCCTCCGCGCGACCGTCCCGGCTTCGACCACCTCGTCGTGCTGATGTACGAGAACCGCTCGTTCGACAACCTGCTCGGCTATCTCTACGACGAGAGGACGCTGCCGCACGGCAAGCGCTTCGAGGGGCTGGCGTTCGGCGACCACAGCAACCCCGACCCGGCGGGCGGCCCCGACATCCCCGCGCACCCGCACCAGGGCACGACCGACTACATCATGCGCCAGCCATCGCCCGACCCGGGCGAGGTCTATCCGCACGTCAACACGCAGCTGTTCGGGATCGTCGACCCGCCCTCGAACGCCGACGCGCTCGTCCGCGACATGAAGCCGCCGTACAACGCTCCTCCGGCCGGTATGAAGCCGACCATGAAGGGCTTCGTCAAGGACTACATCGGGGTGCTGCGCAAGGACGCGGGAGGCCGCGAGCCGACCGCGCAGGAGTACCGGACGGTCATGGGCTCGTTCACGCCCGACATGCTCCCCGTCTTCTCCACGCTCGCCCGCCAATTCGCGGTCTACGACAACTGGTACTGCGCGGTTCCGTCGCAGACGCTGTGCAACCGCTCGTTCTTCCACGCCTCCACCTCGCACGGCTACGTCGACAACGCCGGTGAGGAGGGGCTGCGCAAGTGGTTCGACCACAAGAACGCCAGCCCGACGATCTTCAACCGGCTCCAGGAGGCGGGCCGCACCTGGCGGGTCTACTACGACGACCGCCAGCTCGTGTCGCTCACCGGCTTCATCCACGCGCCCGTGCTGGAGCAGTACTGGAAGACGCACTTCCGCACGATGACGCAGTTCTACAAGGACGTCGCCGAGGGCACGCTGCCGGACTACGCCTTCATCGAGCCGCGGCTGCTCTACGACCACAACGACATGCACCCGCCGGGCGGCCCGATGACGGCCGAGGAGGTCGACGGCGAGGAGATCGTCGGAGGTGCGATCTCGGACGTGCGCGCGGGCGACCTGCTGCTGCACGAGATCTACTCGGCGATCCGGTCGTCGCGGAGCGCGGAGGGCTCCAACGCGCTCAACACCATGCTGCTGGTGACCTTCGACGAGCACGGCGGCACCTACGACCATGTGCCGCCCGGCGCGGCGACCCCGCCCGACGACAGCGGACCGGGGGAGAACGGGTTCACGTTCGACCGGCTCGGGGTGCGGGTGCCCGCCATCGCGATCTCGGCGTACACGGCGCGCAACACGATCATCCACGACGAGATGCACCACGCCGCCGTCATCGCCACGCTCGCGAAGAAGCACCGCCTCGCCCCGCTGACGGACCGCGACCGCGGCGCGCGCACGATCGAGAACGCGGTCAACCGCAGCACCCCGCGGCAGCCGGGCACCTGGCCGGACACGCACCCGCCGTACCTGCCGGCGAACCCGGAGGCGGACGCCCCGGCGCCCGGGGACGAGGACCGGCCGCTCAGCCCGCCCGGGATCGGCCTGATGGGGCTGCTCATGGCGCGCTACGGCGCTCCCGGCGAGACGGAGCCGAAGACGTACAAGCAGGCCTGGGACGCCGTCCACCGGCATGGCCTCGGCCTGTTCGGCGGGCAATAGAATCGGTAGTGGCTGCGATCGCGCGGCCCGTCCATCCCGGAACAGCAGAACCAGCACGGAGACGTATGCCTGAAATCAGCGCAGAGCAGGTCGCGCACCTCGCGAACCTCGCCCGCATCGACCTCAGCCCCGACGAGCTCGAGAGCCTCACCAGCGACCTCGGCCAGATCGTGGAGGCGGTGGCCAAGGTGCAGGAGGTGGCCGGTCCCGACGTGCCGGCGACGAGCCACCCGCTGCCGCTGACCAACGTGTTCCGCGCCGACGAGCCGCGGCCGTCGCTGACGGTGGACCAGGCGCTCTCCGGCGCCCCCGCGCGCGAGGGCGACCGGTTCAAGGTCGCCGCCATCCTGGACGAGGAGTAGGACCCGATGACCGATCTGACCCGCCTCCCCGCCGCCGAGCTGGCCGACCTCCTCGCCTCGCGCGAGGTGTCGTCGGCCGAGGCCACGCGCGCGCACCTTGACCGCATCGAGTCCGTCGACGCCGACGTGCACGCCTTCCTGCACGTCGCCGCCGAGAAGGCGCTGCGCACCGCCGCCGAGATCGACGGCCGCCGTGCCTCCGGCGACGCGCTCGGCCCGCTGGCCGGCGTGCCCGTCGCGATCAAGGACGTGCTCGCGACGAACGACATGCCGTCGACCTCCGGCTCCAAGATCCTCGAGGGCTGGCTGCCGCCGTACGACGCGACAGTGGTGCGCAAGCTGCGCGAGGCCGACCTCGTGCCCCTCGGCAAGACCAACATGGACGAGTTCGCGATGGGCTCCTCCACCGAGCACTCGGCCTACGGCCCGACCCGCAACCCGTGGGACCTCGAGCGCATCCCCGGCGGCTCCGGCGGCGGCTCGGCCGCGGCGGTGGCGGCCTTCGAGGCGCCGTTCGCCCTCGGCTCCGACACCGGCGGCTCGATCCGTCAGCCCGCCGCCGTGACCGGCTCGGTGGGCGTGAAGCCGACGTACGGCGGGGTGAGCCGCTACGGCGCCATCGCGCTGGCGAGCTCGCTCGACCAGGTCGGCCCGGTCTCCCGCACCGTGCTCGACGCGGGGCTGCTGCACGACGTCATCGCCGGGCACGACCCGCTCGACTCGACCTCGCTCTCGGACACCTGGCCGTCGATGGCCGACGCCGCCCGAGCCGGGCAGCGCGACGGCGCCCTGCGCGGCGTGCGCGTCGGCGTCATCCGCGAGATCGCGGGCGACGGCTTCCAGGCCGGCGTCAAGCAGCGCTTCGACGAGGCGCTCGCGGTGCTGCAGGCGGCGGGCGCTGAGGTCGTCGAGGTCTCGGCCCCGAGCTTCGAGTACGCGGTCGCCGCGTACTACCTGATCCTCCCGGCGGAGGCGTCGAGCAACCTCGCCCGGTTCGACTCGGTGCGCTTCGGCCTCCGCGTCGACCCGGAGCAGCCTCCCGTCACCGTGGAGCGCGTGATGTCGGCCACCCGCGACGCCGGCTTCGGCCCCGAGGTCAAGCGCCGCATCATCCTCGGCACCTATGCGCTGAGCGCCGGCTACTACGACGCCTACTACGGCAGCGCGCAGAAGGTGCGCACCCTCATCCAGCGCGACTTCGCCGCCGCCTTCGAGAAGGTGGACGTGCTGGTCAGCCCGAGCGCGCCGACCACGGCGTTCAAGCTGGGGGAGAAGCTGGCCGACCCGATGGCGATGTACCTCAACGACATCACCACCATCCCGGCCAACCTCGCCGGCGTGCCCGGCATGGGACTGCCGATCGGCCTCGCGCCGGAGGACGGCCTCCCCGTCGGCATGCAGCTCATGGCGCCCGCGCGCGCCGACGCCCGCCTCTACACGATCGGCGCCGCCCTGGAGCGGCTGCTGGAGGAGAAGTGGGGGCACACGCTGCTCAGCCAGGCGCCCGATCTGAGCGCCACCGAGATGTTCGCGAGCGAAGAAGGGGCCGTGTGATGGCCAAGGCGGAACTGATGGACTTCGACCAGGCGCTCGAGCTGTTCGAGCCCGTCCTCGGCTTCGAGGTGCACGTCGAGCTCAACACCAAGACGAAGATGTTCTGCGGCTGCGCCAACGAGTTCGGCTCCGGCGCCAACACGAACACCTGCCCGACCTGCCTGGGCCTGCCCGGCGGACTGCCGCAGGTGAACGAGAAGGCGATCGAGTCGAGCATCCGGCTCGGCCTCGCCCTCGGCTGCGACATCGCCGAGTCGAGCCGGTTCGCCCGGAAGAACTACTTCTACCCGGACACGGCGAAGAACTTCCAGACCTCGCAGTACGACGAGCCCATCGCCCACGACGGCGAGGTCACGATCGAGCTGGAGTCGGGCCGCGTGGTGACCATCCAGATCGAGCGCGCGCACATGGAGGAGGACGCCGGCAAGCTGACCCACGTCGGCGGCTCCGCCGGGCGCATCCAGGGCGCCGACTACTCCCTCGTCGACTACAACCGGGGCGGCGTCCCGCTGGTCGAGATCGTCACCCGGATGATCGAGGGCGCCGAGCAGGACGCTCCGGAGGTCGGGCGCACCTACGTGCGAGCCATCCGCGACCTCGTGAAGGCCCTGGGCATCTCGAACGCGCGCATGGAGGAGGGCAACGTCCGCTGCGACGCCAACGTCTCCCTCCGCCGCCGCGGCAGCACTCAGCTGGGCACCCGCACCGAGACGAAGAACGTCAACTCGCTGCGCTCGGTCGAGCGCGCGGTGCGCTACGAGATCCAGCGCCAGGCGGCCATCCTCGCCGCGGGCGGCACGATCGTGCAGGAGACCCGGCACTGGCACGAGGACACCGGCACCACCAGCGCCGGCCGTCCCAAGTCCGACGCCGACGACTACCGCTACTTCCCGGAGCCGGACCTCGTGCCCGTCGCCCCGAGCCGGGAGTGGGTGGAGGAGCTGCGCGGCACGCTGCCCGAGCAGCCGGCCGCCCGCCGCAAGCGCCTCGCCGCCGAGTGGGGCTTCACCGCGCTCGAGTTCCAGGACGTCGCCAACGCCGACCTGCTCGACGAGGTCGAGGCGACCATCGCCGCCGGCGCGACGCCGGCCGCCGCGCGCAAGTGGTGGACCGGCGAGATCGCCCGCCTCGCCAACGCGCAGAACGTCCCGGCCGGCACGCTCGTCAGTCCGGCGCATGTCGCCGAGCTGGCCGGGCTCGTGGATGCCGGTACGCTGACCGACCGCCTGGCCCGCCAGGTGCTCGAGGGCGTCGTCGCCGGCGAGGGCGGACCGCAGGAGGTCGTCGACGCCCGCGGGCTCGCGGTCGTCTCGGACGACGGCGCGCTGATCGCCGCGATCGACGAGGCGCTCGCCTCGCAGCCCGATGTGCTCGCGAAGATCCGCGACGGCAAGGTGCAGGCCGCCGGCGCTGTCATCGGCGCGGTGATGAAGGCGATGAAGGGCCAGGCCGATGCCGCGCGCGTCCGGGAGCTGGTGCTGGAGCGCGCCGCGGCGACCGAGCCCGCCCCCTCCTCCCCGGCAGCGGAGTAGTGCTGTGGGCGTCTTCACCCTCGGCGGCCTGACGACCGAGCCCGCCGCCTCCCGGACCGACCTGCTGGCTCCGGCCGCGCTGGCGGCCGTGGAGGCGCTGGGCTGGCTCGACCGCGTCGGCGTGGTGGAGATCGACCCGGCCGTGTCGGACACGGCCGCCACCCAGGAGCGGTTCGGGCTCGACGCCTCCACCCTCGCGAACTGCGTCGTGGTCGGCGGCAAGCGCGAGGGCGTCGAGCGGATCGCCGCGTCCGTGGTGCTCGCCACGACGCGCGCCGACGTCAACAACACGGTCAAGCGGATGCTCGACGTCCGCAAGGCGTCGTTCCTGCCGATGGACCGTGCCGTCGAGCTGACCGGGATGGAGTACGGCGGCATCACGCCGATCGGCCTGCCCGCGGAGTGGCCGGTGCTGGTGGACGCGCGCGTCGCCGCCTCCGATGTCGTCATCATCGGCTCGGGCGTGCGGCGGTCGAAGATCCTGCTGCCCGGCGCACTGCTCGGCGACCTGCCCGGCGCGCAGGTCGTGGACGGGCTCGGTGTGGAGGCCGCACCGCGGTGACCTCCGTCCGCGGCGTCGACCGGATGCTGGGGCCCGTGCGGTCCCGGCTGATCGAGACGCTCGCGGGCCGCTCCGACGAGGTGCCCGCCTGGGTGCTGCGGCTGGAGCAGGGGGAGGACGAGGGCTTCTTCACGCCGCAGAGCGCCGCGTGGGCCGTGCACGGCGGCATGCCGACGCTCGTCGCCGGGGTGCGCGCCCTGCTGCTGCAGGCCCTGCACCCGGGTGCGCTCGCGGGGGTGCGCGACCACTCGCGCTTCCGCGAGGACCCGCTGGGCCGGCTGGCGAACACCATCCAGTGGATCCACACCGTCACATTCGGCAGCCGGGATCAGGCGATCGCGTCGTCCGAGATGGTGCGGAGCCTGCACCGCCGCGTGGTCGGCACGTACGTCGACGGTCACGGCGTCGAGCGGCCGTACGCCGCGAACGACCCCGACCTGGCGCGCTGGGTGCATCTCGCCTTCACCGACGCCTTCCTGACCGCGCACGAGGGCTGGGGCGCGCCCATCCCGGGCGGCGCGGACGGCTACGTGGCCGAGTGGGCGATCGCGGGGGAGCTGATGGGCGTCGACGACCCTCCCCGCTCGGCCGCCGAGCTGCGGGCGGCGATCGACGCGGTGACGGATGCCGGCGACCTGCGCGGCGGGCCGGAGGTGGACGAGGTCGTGCGGTTCATCCGGAGGGCACCGCTGCGGCGGATGCTGCGGCCGTCGTACCGCGTCGCGTTCCGTGCGGCGGTGTCGACGCTGGAGCCGCGGCACCGGGTGCTGCTCGGGCTCCCGCCGACCGTGCCGGAGCGCATGCTGCCCCTCCACGCCGCGACCGGTGCCGTGCTGCGCGGAGCCGGCGTGCTGCTGGGCCCGCGAACGCAGGCCGAGCTGGCCGCCCGCCGTCGGCTCGAACGCCTCGGCGCCCTGCCGTCCCCGACACCGTCCCCGAACGAGGAGACCCCGTGACCGAACGCCGCCGCACCGTCGAGTGGCAGGACCCGGCGCCCGGCGTCGCGGTCATGCCGACCATGACCGGGCTGGAGTACCTGCGCCGGATGATCGGCGGGCACCTGCCTCCGCCTCCCATCACCGTCCTCATGCGGATGACGCTGGAGGAGGCCGAGGAGGGCCGCGTGGTCTTCGTCTGCGAGCCCGACGAGTCGCACTACAACCCGATCGGCACCGTGCACGGGGGTCTGCTGTGCACCCTCCTCGACTCCGCACTGGGGTTGCGCCGTGCAGTCGACGCTGCCGCAGGGGATGGGCTACACCTCGATCGAGATCAACGTGAACTACCTGCGGCCGGTCTACGCGCATACCGGGCCGCTGCGCTGCACGGCGACCGTGACGAAGCCCGGCAAGCGCGTCGCCTTCGCCGACGGCGTGGTGACGGACGCGTCGGGCAAGACCGTCGCGACCGCGACGGGGTCGCTGCTGGTGTTCCCGATCGGTCCGGGGGCCGAGGCGGCCGGCTAGCGCGCCGCTTCCGCCTGGCCCTGCGGCTGCTGTGCGAGCAGCTGGTCCCGCACCTTGCGCCGGATCACCTTGCCGACGATCGAGCGCGGCAGCTCCTCGACCGGGATGACGTGCTTCGGCACCTTGTACGGGGTCAGGCAGTCGCGCGCGTACGCGCGGATCGCCTCCTCGTCGAAGGACGCGCCGGGCTCCATCACGACCGCGGCCACGACGTCCTCGCCGCCGCGGCGGTGGGGGAGGCCGACCACGGCGACGTCGGCGATGCCCTCGTAGGAGCGCAGCGCGTCCTCCACCTCGGTCGGGGAGACGTTGAAGCCGCCGGTGACGATCAGCTCCTTGATCCGGTCGACGATGCGGACGAAGCCGTCCTCGTCCATCGTGACGATGTCACCGGTGCGGAACCAGCCGTCGGCGGTGAGCACCTTCGACGTCTCGTCCGGGCGGCGCCAGTAGCCGGAGAACACCTGCGGGCCGCGGGCGAGCAGCTCGCCCTCGTCGCCGAACGCGCGGTCGACGGACGGGTCGTCGGGGTCGGCGACGCGCAACTCCGTGCTCGGCAACGGCAGCCCGACCGTGCCCGGCTTGCGGGTGGCGCCGACCGGGTTGGCCATCAGCACCGGCGAGCACTCGGACAGGCCGTAGCCTTCCACGAGGTAGCCGCCGGTGCGCTCCTCCCAGAGGTCGACGATGCTCTGCGGGAGGCTCATGGCGCCCGAGATGGCGATGTCGATGCCCGAGAGCGACACCTTGCGCTTCTCCGCCGCCTGGACGAGCCGTTCGTAGATCGGAGGGACGGCCGGGAGGAAGGTCGCCGGGTGCTTCTTGACCACGTCGAGCACGAGGTCGGGGTCGAACTTCGGGAACAGCACGAGCCGCGCGCCCATGCTCATCGCGAAGGTGAGGCAGAGCGTCAGGCCGTATGCGTGGAAGAGCGGCAGGACGGCGTACACGACCGAGCTCCCGCGTGCGATCGTCGGCACCCAGGCGCGGGCCTGCGCCGCGTTGACGGTCAGGTTGCCGTGGCTGAGCATGGCGCCCTTGGGCTGGCCCGTGGTGCCGCTCGTGTACTGGATCAGCGCCAGGTCGCCGGTCTCGGGGCGGGCGAAGGTGTCCTTGAGGCGACGGGAGGCGGTGAGCTCCTCCCAGCGGATCGTGCCGGACACCTTCGCGGTCAGCTGGTCGCGCGCCTTGCGGGCGGCGGGCACCGGCAGTTTGAGCGCCAGCCGCTTGCTCGCCGGCATGGCGCGGGTGAGGTCGACGGAGACGATCGTCGTGACGCCGAGGTCGGCGGGCAGCTCCTGCACGGTCGCCGCGACCTTGTCCCAGACGATGGCGACCGTCGCGCCGTGGTCCTCGAACTGGTGGCGCAGCTCCCGCGGCGTGTAGAGCGGGTTGTGCTCCACCACGACGGCGCCGAGCCGCAGGGCGGCGTAGAACGCGACGACGTGCTGCGGGCAGTTCGGGAGCACCAGGGCCACCCGGTCGCCCTTGCGGACGCCGCGCCTGCGCAGCCCCTCCGCGACGCGGGCGATCTGGTCGCCCAGCTCGGCATAGGTGGTGGTCGCGCCGAAGAACTCGAGTGCGACGTGCTTGCCGTAGGTGCGGACGGACTCGTCGATGAGGTGCGCGAGGGATCCGGCGGGGATGTCGACGTCGGCGGGAACGCCGTCGGCGTAGCCCGCGACCCAGGGACGATCGCTGTAGCTGGTCACGACGGCAAGCCTACGCGGGCGGGTGGCCCGCGCGCGTCAGCCGTGCGCGGTCGGCCGTGCGCCTCAGGCGGCGCCCGCCGCCGTCCGCACGGCCTCCTCGATCGGGGTGTCGCCCGCGACGACCTCCCACTGGTGGCCGATCGACGCCGGCTCGTCCAGGCAGACGGCGATGAGGTGGGCGACGTCCTCCCGGGCGATGCTGCCGCGCGGCACGCTGTCGCCGAGCGTCACCCGGCCGGTGCCCTCGTCGAAGGTGAGCCCGCCCGGGCGCAGGATGGTCCAGTCGAGGCCGGAGTCGCGCAGCGCCGCGTCGGCGTCGCGCTTCGCCTCGACGTACGCGCGCCACTGCGGGTCGGCGTCCGCGTCGACGGGCGCGTCCGTGCCCCACGCCGACACCTGCACGAAGCGCCGGACGCCGGCCGCCTTCGCCGCGTCGGCCGACTTCACCGAGCCCGCGTAGTCCACCGTGCGCTTGCGCTCGACGCCGGAGCCGCCTCCAGCGCCCGCCGTGAAAACCACGGCGTCGCAGCCGGCGAACGCGTCGGCCAGCTGCTCCGAGGTCGCGCGCTCGATGTCGAGCAGCACGCCTTCGCCGCCGAGGCGGTACACATCCTCGGCGTGCTCCTCGTTGCGGACGATGCCGACGAAGTCGTCGCCCCGGTCGTACAGCACCCGCATCAGCTGCTGGGCGACTTTTCCATGGGCTCCGACGATCGCAACACGAGTCATGCCTCCATCCTGCACCCGTCCGGCGCGGATGCGCTCACGGCGAACGGCGCTGGGCCGCGGCTGCCGTGGTCTGTTAGCGTCGTCCCCGTGCACACCCTCCTCGACCTGCTGACGCGCACTGTCGCGTCCGTGCTCGGGTCGGTGTGGAGCACGTCCGGCCCGGCCGGTGGGCTCGCCCTCGTCGGCGTCGCCGGAGCGATCGGCCTCGTGGCCGCCCTCGCGCTCGCGTCGCTGCGGTCGGTCGCCGCGCTCGCGGCGTCGCTCACCTCGCGCGTCATGTGGTCGCGGCCCGCAGAGCCGCCGGCCGGCTGGCTGGTCGAGAGCGTCGCCGATCCCGACGCCGACGGGCATCCGCGCCCGCGAGCGCCGGGGCTCACCCTGCAGGCCGCGTAGCGCCGGACCGACGGTCCCGCGCGCGGTCAGACGACTCCACCGTCCGTCCGACATGCAGGGAACACACCCATGGACTTCTTCTCGTGGCCGCCGATCGCGGCCGTCCTCGACGCGGCCTACGGCTTCGTCACCGCCCTCTCCGCCGCCGTGCAGCCGTTCGCGGGCACCGCGGCGGGCCTGGTCGCCGTCGTCCTCCTGACGGTCGTCGTCCGGGCCGTCCTCCTCCCGGTCGGCGTCAGCCAGGTGCGCGCCGAGTTCGTGCGCCGCCGGCTCGCGCCCAAACTCGCCGAGCTGCAGCGCAAGCACGGCCACGACCGCGAGCTGCTCGGCCGCAAGACCATCGAGCTGTACCAGGAGGAGCGCACATCGCCCTTCGCCGGGATGCTGCCGCTGCTGGCGCAGATTCCCGTCATCTCGCTCGTCTACGCGGTCTTCACCCACCCGACCATCGCCGGGCACGGCAACGCGCTGCTCGACGAGCGGGCGTTCGGCGCACCGCTCGGCACCAGCTTCGTCGGGCTGACCGGCGCGGGACCGCAGGTGTGGCCCGCGATCGTCGTCTACCTCGTCGTGCTCGCGCTGATCGCCGCCGTGACCACCGTCTCGCGCAAGGTCCTGGCGCTCCCGCAGCAGCCCGCGCCGGGCGGCTCGGGCACCGCTGCGACGCCTCCGGCCGGTATGCTGCGTGCGCTGTCGTTCCTGCCGTACGTCACCGTGGTCTTCGCCGCGTTCGTGCCGCTGGCGGCCGCCGTGTACATCCTGACCAGCACCACCTGGACCGTCCTCGAACGGTCCACCCTGCGCCGGCTGCTCGACCCCGAGCGCCGGCACCCGACCGAAGGAGGCCAGCCATCGATCTCGCACTGAAACCCGTGCCGGCGCTCCGCACCGAGCGGCTGCTGCTCGTGCCGCTCGGGCCGGAGCATCTCGACGGGACCTGGGCGGCCCTCCAGGAGCCCGAGTCCATGCGGCTGACCGGCACGCACGCGACCTTCACGCGCGAGGCCGTCGAGCGCTGGCTCGCCGGGCTCGCGGAGCAGGACGATCGCGCCGACTGGGCGATCGTGCTGGCCGAGACGCAGGAGCACATCGGGGAGGTCGTGCTCAACGAGCTCGACGAGGACAACCGCTCCGCGAGCTTCCGCATCGCCCTCGGCTCCCCGCGCTGGTTCGGCCGGGGGTACGGCACCGAGGCGACGCGGGCGGTGGTCGAGCACGCGTTCGGCACCGTCGGCCTCCACCGCATCGAGTTGGAGGTGTACGCCTTCAACCCGCGGGCGCAGCGCGCCTACGAGAAGGCCGGCTTCGTCGTCGAGGGCCGGCGGCGCGACGCGCTGCTGTGGGAGGGCGAGTGGGTCGACGCCATCCTGATGGGATGCTTGAACCATGTGGAATCGCAGCCGAGCCGACCGGACGCCTGACCCCGCCGTCGCCGCCGAGGAACGAGCCGCGGGCGGCCTGGGCGTCGGCGTGCAGGTGTGGGTCCGCGAGCACGGGACGCCGTCGGGCGACGACTGGGTCGGCGAGCCGACCGGCGTGATCGTCGCGCGCGGCGAGCGCGGCGTGCGGTCCGTCACGCTGCCCTCCGACCGGCTCACGACCTGGGTGGTGGCGTTCAGCGAGCCGCAGCACCGGCGCGACGGCCGCGGGCCGTACGCGTCGGCGACCATTCCGGCGTCGCTGCTCGTCGCGGCCGAGCCGGCGGAGTGACCGTGGCGGCCGCGCGGGCGGCCGGCGCCGCGCTGGGCGTCGGGCTGGTGCGGGGCATCAACGTCGGCCCCTCCACGCGCGTCGCCAAGGACGACCTCGCCGCCGCCTTCGCCGACGCCGGGTTCTCCCACGTCGTCACGCTGCTGCAGAGCGGCAACGCCGTGTTCGGTCTGACGGGCGCGCCGACCGTCGAGCAGGCGGCGACGGTCGAGGCGGGTATCGAGCGGCGCTCGGGCGTCTCCGCGCGGGTGGTGCTCGTCGGGGAGGAGCGGTTCCGGGAGGTCGTGGCCGCGAACCCGCTGACCGCCGTCGCCGACGACGACGCCCGCCTCCTGGTCACCTTCCTCGACCACGACCTGCCGGCGGACCTCGAGCTCCCCGCCGACGCCGACCTCGCCCCGGAGGTGCTGCGCGCGGGGGAGCGGGCGCTCTACCAGTGGTGCCCGCTCGGCATCTCGAAGTCGGTCGTCCCGCCCGCATTCTGGCGCGCCGTGGGGCCCGTGGCGACGGGCCGCAACCAGCGCACGCTGGCCCGCATCGTCGCCGAGCTCGACCGCCGCCGCTGACGACGCCCGGCCCTCTTCTGCCTGTCGGCGGCCGAATCTACAATGACGGCATGTTCGTCGAGGGGACCCTTCGATGGCAGGTCACCGAGGACTGTCCCTGGGACCTGCTGATGGCCCTCGCCGTGCGCGACCTGGCCGGGCTGCATGCGGTCGGCGACCCGGTCCTCCCGCGGCTGGCACCGGAGCCCGAGCCGGCACTGCACACGACGACGACCTCGCCTGTGCGCCGAGCGGCCGTGACGGGCACGCCGGTGACGGGAGGCGGGGCGGCCGGCGACGACATCCTCTCCCGCCAGTGGACGGCCTGGTTCGAACGTGCGGTGCACCGCGACCGGCGGCCGCTCGGCGGGCTGCTGCACCCGCCGCACTTCGAGGCGTTCGATCGGGCGATCGAGCTGCAGGACCTCATCCTCCGCTACTACGACGTCGCCGCGCACTGGTCGGCGGAGCGGCACGCGGAGTACGCGCGGACCAGTCTGGAGAAGCACGCGCAGCGGGCCGCCGACATCGTCGACGTGGTGCGCGAGCGCGAGCACGAGCTGCGGCGGCAGGCCGGGTACTTCCGGCTGGACATCGACGTGCTGCCGCTCGCCGAGCCGGGCGCGTGGATCGTCGGGCCGCACACCGTCGTGGTGAGCGGCAGCCTGCGCGACGATTCGCGCGCGTTCCGCGACTGGTTCCGGCCGCTCGTCGCCGCGCTGGTGTAGCGAAGCGGAGCGGCCGGAACCGGGTTCGCGGGCGGGGGCCGACTCAGGCGGGGCGGCGCTCCGGCGACTTCGTCTCGGTCGTGTCGGTCACCGCGACGTCGCCGACGGCCTCATCGATGCGGGCGAGCACGTCGCCGTCCAGGCGGATGCCCGCTGCCGCTGCGTTGGACGCCACCTGCTCGGGGCGGGAGGCTCCCACGATGGCCCCGGCGACGTTCGGGTTCTGCAGCACCCACGCCACGGCCAGCTGCGCCATCGTGATGCCGAGCTCGTCGGCGATCGGGCGGAGGCGCTGCACGGCCTCCAGCACGTCGTCGCGCAGGAAGCTCTTGATGGCGTTCGCGCCGCCCTTCTCGTCGGCGCCGCGGGAGCCCTCCGGCGGCTGCTCGCCCGGCAGGTACTTGCCGGTGAGCACGCCCTGCGCGACCGGCGACCAGACGATCTGCGAGATGCCCAGCTCGGCCGAGGCGGGGACCACCGCGCCCTCGATGACGCGCCACAGCATCGAGTACTGCGGCTGGTTCGAGATGAGCTGGAAGCCGAGCTGCTTCGCCAGCGCGTGCCCGGCGCGCAGCTGCTCCGCGGTCCACTCGCTGACGCCGATGTAGAGGGCCTTGCCCTGGCGCACGATGTCGGCGAACGCCTGCATCGTCTCCTCGAGCGGCGTCTCCACGTCGTAGCGGTGCGCCTGGTAGAGGTCGACATAGTCGGTGCCGAGCCGCTGCAGCGAGCCGTCGATCGACTCCATGATGTGCTTGCGCGAGAGGCCGACGTCGTTGTGCCCCTTGGGGCCGGTCGGCCAGTAGACCTTCGTGAAGATCTCGAGGGAGGCGCGGCGCTCGCCCTTCAGCGCGTCGCCGAGCACCTGCTCCGCGACCGTGTTGGCGTATGCGTCCGCGGTGTCGAACGTGGTGATGCCGGCGTCGAGGGCGGCCCGGACGGAGGCGGTCGCGGTGTCGTTCTCGACCTGCGATCCGTGGGTCAGCCAGTTGCCGTAGATGATCTCCGAGATCTTGAGCCCGGACTCGCCGAGGTATCTGAATTCCATGCGGTTCACGCTACTCCGCGCGGAGTGCGCGTCCCGAGTGTCGGTCGCGGATGGCAAGCTTGTGGAGTGGGACGAGCGGACGGCACGGATCGGCGGGTGACGACCGCCGACGTCGACGACACCGGCGCCCACATCCTGCACGTCGACATGGACGCCTTCTTCGCCTCCGTCGAGCTGCTCGACCGGCCCGATGCGCGCGGCAAGCCCGCGATCGTCGGGCACGCGGGCGGGCGCGGTGTCGTGACGAGCGCGACCTACGAGGCCCGCCGCTACGGCGTGCGCAGCGCCATGCCGATGGCCCAGGCGATGCGGCTGTGCCCGACCGCGATCATCCTGCCTCCCCACTACGAGAAGTACGTCGAGTACTCCCAGCGCGTGATGGACATCTTCCACGAGGTCACGCCGCTCGTGGAGCCGCTGTCGATCGACGAGGCCTTCCTCGACGTGTCGGGCGCCGGGAGGCTGCTGGGCTCGCCCCGGCGCATCGCCGAGCTGGTGCGCTCGCGCGTCGCGGGCGAGACCGGGCTGACCTGCTCGGTGGGCGTCGCGGCGACGAAGTTCATGGCGAAGCTCGCCTCCGGCCGCGCGAAGCCCGACGGGCTGCTCGTCATCCCGCCGGCCGAGACGCTCGCGTTCCTGCGGCCTCTGCCGGTCGGCGCGCTGTGGGGCGTCGGCGCCAGCACGCAGGCGGCGCTCGAGCGGATGGGGCTGCGCACGGTCGCCGACCTGGCCGATGCGCCCCTCCACGTGCTCCAGAAGGCCGTCGGCGACGCAAGCGGCCGCCGGCTGCACGAGCTCGCCAACGGTCGCGACCCGCGCCGCGTCGTCACGGAGTCGCGCGAGAAGAGCATCGGCCACGAGAACACCTTCGGTGTCGACGTCGACGACCCCGACACCCTGCGGCGGGAGCTGCTGCGGCTCTCGACGCGCGTCGGAGAGCGCCTGCGCAAGCACGGGATGCTCGGCCGCACGGTCGCGATCAAGGTGCGGTTCTCCGACTTCCACACCATCACGCGCTCGCGGACGCTGGCCGAGCCCACGAGCGTCGGCCGGCGGTTGTTCGAGGAGGCGTGGCAGATCTTCGAGGCCCTGGAGCTCGACCTGCGCCGCACGCCCATCCGGCTCATCGGCATCCGCGCCGAGCAGCTGATCGACGCGGGCGGCGACGCGCTCGCGCTGTGGGACCCGGACGAGGAGTGGCGCAGCACCGAGCAGACCCTCGACGCGGTGAGCGCCCGCTTCGGCCGCGGCGTGATCGGCCCTGCCTCGCTCGTGCGGCGCGTCAAGGAGGCCGACGCCGAGTCCACCGATGGCCGCAACCCGCGCTGGGTCTCCGACTGAGACCGCGGGGAGACGCGCGCGGCTAGCGCAGGCCGACCTCGATGCCGCGGTGGTCGCTGCCGTTGTCGGGCAGCACCGTGCTGCTGACGGTGGTGAGCCCGCGGATGAACGCGTGGTCGAGCCGGGCGAGCGGCAGCGCCGCCGGCCAGGTGAAGCCGAGGCCGAGGGCGCTGTCCGGGTTCTCGGCGAGCACGTCGGTCAGCGGAGCCAGCGTGCGGTCGGTGCTCGCGGTGTTGAGGTCGCCGACGACGAGGACCCGGCCGGCGTCGTCCGCGCGGACGGTGGCGGTCAGCTCGGCCAGCATCTCGTCGCGTCGGGCGTTCTCCCCGGGGCGGACGGAGGCCAGGTGCACGGCGTACACGCTCGTCGGGGCTCCGGGCGTCGCGACGTCGACGCGCAGGGCGCGGTCCCAGCCCAGCCCGAGCGAGAGGCGCTCCTCGCCGCTCAGCGGGTAGCGGCTCCACAGGCCGACCGTGCCGACGACCGACCGGTAGGGGTAGGCGGCGTCGAGCACGCCCTCCACCGCGGGGAGGGTCGTGCCGTCGAGCTCCTGCAGCGCGATCAGGTCGGGGGAGCGGCCGGCCAGGTCGCGTGCGATGTCGGCGGCCGACGAGTTGCCGGCCTGCACGTTCTCGCTCACGACGGTGAACGCGGGCGCTCCCGCGCTCACCGCGGGCAGGGCCGCCGCGCCGAACAGCGACCACCAGATCGCCGCGGCCGTGGCGACGGCGAGACCGGCGAACACCGACAACCGCAGGAGCGCGCCCAGCCCGAGCAGCACGATGAGCGCGCCCGCCCAGGGGAGGAACGTCTCGATCAGGGAGGCGGCGCCCGCGGTGTCCGGCAGCGCACCGTGCCACAGCAGCAGCGCCCCGACGCCGAGCGCCGCGATCCCGGTCACGAGGCCGCGAGGGCGACGGCGGGCGCGGAGGGATGACACGCGTCCGATTATTGCGGGCGCTCCGCCGAGAACCTGTGGCGGACGCTGGACGTGGTCTGCGAACTGCCCTGGCCAGCCTGGGAGGGGCGCGGTAGCGTGAGCGCATGACCAGCATGTCTCTCCGGCTCGCCGAGACCATCAGCTCCTCCGGCATCAAGTCCGTCTACGGCGAGCCCGTCGTCGTCGACGGCACGACCATCGTCCCGGTCGCGGCCGTGCAGTTCGGCTTCGGCGCCGGCACCGCGGCCGAGGGCGAGGACGCGCCGGGCGGCGCCGGTGGCGGCGGCGTCGCCATCCCGTTCGGCGCGTACGTGAGCGACGAGACCGGTGTGCGCTTCCGGCCCAACCTGATCACGCTGCTCGCGGTCGGCATCCCGTTCCTCTGGGTGGCCGGTCACGCCTGGGCGCGCGTCATCAAGGCGCTCAAGCGCTAGACTGGCGGCGAACACGGGAGTCCGGTGAGCCGGGCTGAGAGGAAGCTGCTCCAAGCTTCGACCGTCGAACCTGATCTGGGTCATGCCAGCGCAGGGAGGCATCTCTATCCCGTGCCCTCTTTTCCTCGAGTGAAAGGGCACGAACAGTGCAGGACACCATCACGTCCACGAGCGCGCGGCCGACCGCGCGCGTCTTCCGCTGGCGGGTCGTCGACATCGTCGTCGCCAGCGTCGTCGCCGTCGCCGCCGGCGTCGTCTTCTGGGTCTGGGGCCAGGTGCAGAACCCGATCTCGGGTCCGGTCACCGCGGTGCTGCCGGGCTTCCAGGGCATCCTGAACGGCCCGTGGCTGTTCGCGGGCGTCCTGACCGCGCTCATCGTGCGCAAGCCGGGCGCCGCGCTGTACGGCGAGCTCGTCGCCGCGACGGTGTCCGCCCTGATCGGCACGCAGTGGGGCTTCGCCACGCTGCTCTCCGGACTGGTGCAGGGCCTCGGCGCCGAGATCGTCTTCGCGCTGTTCCTCTACGCGAACTGGAGGCTGCTGCCGGCCCTGCTTGCGGGCGCCGGTGCCGGCCTCGCCGAGTCGATCCTCGACCTCCTCTACTGGTACCCGGGAGCCAAGCCCGAGTTCGCCGTGGTGTACACGATCACGACCGTGATCTCGGGTGTCGTCTTCGCCGGGCTGCTGTCGTGGCTGCTCGTGCGCGCGCTCGCCCGCACCGGGGCCCTCAGCCGCTTCGCCGCGGGACGGGAAGCGACCGGGCGGGTCTGACGCCGTGCCGCACCAGGGACAGCCGGTCCCTGCCGCCGTCCGGGTCGACGGCTGGGGCTGGCGCTACTCCGCACGGGCCGCGTGGGCGGTGCGCGAGCTGACGCTGCGCGTCGAGCCGGGCGAGCGGGTGCTGCTGCTCGGGGCCTCCGGCGCCGGCAAGAGCACCGTGCTCGCCGGGCTGGCGGGCGTGCTCGGCGGCGAGGACGACGGCGAGTCGGCCGGCGCACTGCTGGTCGACGGACGCGATCCGGCCCGGGCGCGCGGGGTGTCCGGGCTGCTGTTGCAAGACCCGGACGCGCAGGTGATCCTGGCACGCGTCGGCGACGACGTGGCGTTCGGCTGCGAGAACCTCGGCGTTCCCCGGGCCGAGATCTGGCCCCGGGTGCGTGCGGCGCTCGACGCCGTTGGGCTCGACCTGCCGCTGGAGCATCCGACCGCTGCGCTCTCGGGCGGGCAGAAGCAGCGCCTCGGGCTGGCCGGTCTGCTCGCCATGCGGCCTGGCCTGCTGCTGCTCGACGAGCCCACCGCGAACCTCGATCCGGAGGGTGTGGCGGAGGTCAGGGAGGCGGTGGGCGCGGCGCTCGCGGCCACCGGCGCCACCCTGATCGTCGTGGAGCACCGCGTCGCGGTGTGGCGCGACCTCGTGGACCGCGTGGTCGTGCTGGACGCGGACGGCGGCGTGCTCGCCGACGGCGCGCCCGACGCTGTCCTCGCGGACGCGGCCGGCGTGCTGCGCGCGGCGGGGGTGTGGCTGCCGGACGCCGCTGTGCCCGAGCCTCCTGTCGTCGTACCGGGGGAGCGGCTGCTCAGCGCGGAGGCGCTGGCCTTCGGTCGCGGCCCTGCGGTCGTCCGGCGCCGCCGGCGACGCGCCCGCAGCGACCGCTCCGTCGACGGCGCCACGCTGCACGCGCTGCCCGACCGGGTGGATCTGACGCTCGCCGAGGGCTCCGCGCTCGCGCTCACCGGGAGGAACGGCGCCGGCAAGTCGACGCTGGCGCTCACGCTCGGCGGCCTGCTCCCTCCCCTCGGCGGGCGGCTGGAGGCGGAGCCGCTGCTCGCCGCCGGCGCCGCGCGCGAGCCGTCCCAGTGGCGGTCGCGCGAGCTGCTCACCCGCATCGGGAGCGTGTTCCAGAATCCCGAGCACCAGCTCCTCGCCTCCACCGTCCGTGACGAGCTGGCCGCGGGGCCGCGTGCCCTCGGGTTGCCCGACGACGAGGTGCGGCGCAGGGTCGACGAGCTGCTCGACCGGCTGCGGCTGGCAGCGCTGGCCGACGCCAACCCGTTCACCCTCTCGGGCGGCCAGAAGCGGAGGCTGTCGGTCGCGACCGCGCTGGCGACGCGTCCGCGGATCCTCGTGCTCGACGAACCGACCTTCGGGCAGGATGCGAACACCTGGGCCGGGCTGGTGGAGACGATCGCCGGGCTGCGCCGCGAGGGTCATGCCGTCGTCACCGCGACGCATGACGCCGAGTTCGTGGCGGCGATCGGCGCCGAGAGCCTGCGCCTCGGAGCGGGTCGGGAAGCGGGTCAGGGGGTGGTCGCGTGACGCTCCTCGAGCCGGTCAGGCAGGGTCCGCTCGCGACGCTCAACCCGGTCGCCAAGCTGGGCGCCGCGCTGATCGTGACGGTGGTGCTGCTGGTCTCGATCGATCCGGTGTCCGCACTGGTGGCGCTCGTGCTGGAGCTGGCGCTGCTGGCCTTCGCGCGCCTCCCCGTCCGGGTGGTGGTCGCCCGCACGGCGCCGCTGTGGATCGCGGCGCCGCTCGCCGGGCTGACGACCGCGCTGTACGGCGCCTCCAGCGGCACGGTCTACGTGCAGTGGTGGGCGGTGGAGGTGAGCCAGGGCTCCCTGGAGCTCGCGCTCGCGACCATGCTGCGCATCCTGGCGATCGGGCTGCCCGCTGTGCTGCTGTTCGTGACCATCGACCCGACCGACCTCGCCGACGGTCTCGCGCAGCTGCTGCGGCTGCCCGCGCGCTTCGTGCTGGGCGGTCTCGCCGGCCTCCGCCTGGTCGGGCTGTTCGTGGACGACTGGCGCGCGCTCACCCTCGCCCGCCGGGCACGCGGGGTCGCCGAGAGCGGGGCCCTGCGGCGGCTGCTCGGTCAATCGTTCGCGCTGTTCGTCCTCTCGATCCGCCGCGGCACCAAGCTGGCGACGGCGATGGAGGCGCGCGGCTTCGGGGCGCCCGGCGCCCGGACCTGGGCGCGGCCGTCGACCTTCCGCGGCCGCGACTGGGCGGCTCTGGTGGTCGCGGCGACGGTCGCGACCGCGGCCGTATCGGTGGCGGTCGCCGTAGGGAGCTGGAATGCGTTCGGACACTGACCTGAAGGGCGCCGGCCTGAAGGGCGCCGGCCTGAAGGGCGCCGACCTGATGGGCGTCGAAGCGGCGGACGCCCTGTTCGCCGGCGTACGGGACGCCGCTCGTCGCGCGGGGAGCCGGCCGGTCGTCGTGCTGATCGACGGTCCGAGCGGAGCGGGCAAGAGCTCGCTCGCGGACGAGCTGGTCGCGGCCTGGCCCGCCGCCGGGACCCCGCGCCTCGTGCGCATGGACGAGCTGTATCCCGGCTGGGACGGCCTCGACGCCGGCTCCGCCGCCCTCGGCAGCGACCTCCTCGCTCCGCTGCGCCGGGGCGGCACCGGCCACTACCGTCGCTGGGACTGGGTGCGCGACCGGCCGGCCGAGCCGGTGGCGGTGGACGCGGACGAGCCCGTCGTGGTGGAGGGCTGCGGCACGCTCGCCGCGGCGAACCTCCCGTACGCCGACCTCACGGTGTGGCTCGACGCCGACGACGCGCTGCGCAAGCGCCGGGCGCTGGAGCGCGACGGCGAGGTGTTCGCGCGCGAGTGGGACCGCTGGCAGGCGCAGTTCGAGCGCTACGTCGAGCGGGAGCACCCGCGGGAAGCGGCGATGCTTCGACTGGACGTCACGAGCAGGCCGCTGGGCCGGCTGCTGGCCGGTCGCGGCTGAGCCTCCGCGGCCCGGCGGCTCCACCATCCGGCAGCGGAGGACTAACGTTAACTTCATGACCGACAGCACGCACTCCGACCCCGAATACATCGTCGAGTTCGCCGACGGCCCCCTGGCCGGGCAGACGGACCGGCGGTTCCTGGTCGACGGCAAGGTGGACGACCGCATCGGCGTCGTCGCCGCCGTCGAGGGCCTGGAGTCCACGTTCTGGTACATCGCGGGCGACGAGCGCACCGTCGGTGAGCAGAAGCACGTCACCTACCACTTCGACGCCCCCGACAGCGACCCGGTCGAGGCCGACCAGGAGGACGAGTCCATCTTCGGCTACGGGGCCTGAGCCCGCACTCCGACGACTCCGGCGCCTCGCGCGCCCGGCGCCTCCCGGCTAGGCCCAGCCCAGCTCGTGGAGGCGTTCGTCGTCGATGCCGTAGTAGTGCGCGATCTCGTGCACGAGCGTGATGTGGATCTCGTCGCGCAGCTCGTCCTCGTCGGCGCTGATGGCGAGGAGCGGCTCCCGGTACAGGATGATGCGGTCCGGCATCTCGCCGAAGCCGTAGCGGTCGCGCTCGGTGAGCGCGACGCCGTCGTACAGCCCGAGCAGGTCGAGGGAGCCGTCCTCCGGGCGGTCCTCGACGACGAACACGACGTTGTCGAGGCCGTCGACCATCTCGTCGGGCAGCTGATCCAGCTCGTCGGTGACGAGCGCCTCGAACGCCTCCTCGTCCAGCTCCAGCGCCATGCTCACCAGGCCCCGGCGACGGCCGCGTGGAGGTCGAGCAGCGCTGCGGTGCGCTCGCTCGGCCCGCGGCCGAAGCCGCACTCCGTCGCCACGCCGAACCGGGGCTGCGCGGTCGCGGCGGCACGCGCCCGGCGCTCTGCACCCTCCACGCCGTCCTCATGGTGCAGGAGGCCGAGGTACAGCTCGGTGCCCGTCGGCAGCTCCACGTCGGCGAGGGGCGCGAAGTAGGCGTCGTCGTCGCGGTCGATCGGCACAGGGAGGTGCACCCAGGCGATCGGGCGCGCGGCGCCGTCGAGGATGCCGCGGGTCACGGCCGCGAGGTAGCCGGCGTCGGTGGGCTGCACGAAGTGGTGCTCCTCCACGTCGCCGTAGCAGAGGTGGTAGCCGACCTGGACGTCGTCGGGGACGGCGGCCGCCTGACGCAGGGCGCGCTCGATCACGCCGCCGAGCACGTCGTCGAACCACGGCTCGATGCGGCCTTCGAGGAGCGCGAACTCCACGGCGGTGTCCCACTGGATGGCGAGGTCCTCGTGCGGGATGCCGGCGACGATCCGGTCGAGCTCGCCCAGCAGCGCGCGCTCGTACGCGGGCTCGACGGCGGCGCGGTCCTCGGGGACGATGAAGGCGCCGGTGACGGCGGCGGGCGTCGGCAGCGAGACCTGGAACCGGACCCCGGCCGGGATGGCGCCCTCCTCGCGCAGCCGCGCGAACGTCGCGTACGAGTCGAGCGCCGCGTCGGCGTAGCCGAGGTCGGGGAAGACCAGCTCGTCCGCGGCGACGCCGTCGTCGAGCCGGAACGGTCTGGCGTCGAAGATCTCGCGCAGGTAGTAGGGCTCGACGGGGATGCGCGAGAGCCCCGCCATGCTGTCGAAGCGCCTGGTCTGGAACTGGATCCAGTAGAACCGCTCGCCGACCTCCCCATCCGGGATGCGGTGGAGGCGGTCGCCGAGGCGGGCGCTGACGGCGCGGAACACGCTCTCCGCGTCGGGCAGGTTGACGCTGCCGACGAGGTGCGCGCCGCGGATGACGGGGCTGCTGGCGACCGGGTCGGTCGCGTCGGGGGTGCTCACCCGCGGGAGTCTACCGGCGCCGGGCGCCGGCGGACCCCCGCGGATGTCGCGGTGCGGGCTGAGCGGAGGCTCAGTACCAGTTGACGGACTCGGAGTGCGACCAGGCCGAGCACGGCGTGCCGTAGGAGCGCGCGATGTAGTCGAGGCCCCACTTGATCTGGGTGGTCGCGTTGGTGGCCCAGTCGGAGCCGAAGCTCGCCATCTTGCTGCCGGGGAGCGCCTGCGGGATGCCGGTCGCGCCGCTGCCGGCGTTGTAGGCCTGGTAGTTCCAGCCGGACTCCTTGGCCCAGAGGCTGCTCAGGCAGGAGAACTGGTCGGCGCCCCAGCCGTACTGCGAGGAGGCGATGCCCGCCGCGACGGACTTGGCGCTGTCGGGCGTGTTCGCGGCGGCGGCGGCCTCCGCTGCGGCCTGGGCGGCGGCGGCTTCCGCGGCGGCCTTGGCGGCTGCTGCGGCGGCGGCGGCCTCGGCGGCCTTGCGGTCGGCCTCGACGCCGGCGGCGGAGAGCGCGTCGGCGGCGGCCTTGGTGCTGTCGATCGACTTGCGGAGGGCGGAGTCGTCGAGCTTGGTGAAGCTGCCGAGTCCGGCGATGGCCAGCTTGGCGGCCGAGGCGTCGGTCTTGGTCTCGTTGGCGGAGACGGTCGCCTGCGCCGAGCTGAGCGTCTGCTGCGCCTCCTTCTCGAGGCGGTCGCGCACGATGGACTCGTAGACGCCGAGCTGGTCGTGGTGGAGGCCGGTGGACTGCGAGAGCTCCCTGGTCTCCTTCTCGTTCTGCTGGGCCGCCATCGCGGGGGCGATGAGGCTGGCGGACATGAGCACCGTGGCGGCGCCGGTGACGATGCGGCCGAAGGTGACGTTGTTCTTGACGGTGTGACGGATCGTGTTGAGCATGTGTTTCCTGGATCGGGCTTCCCCGCATACCGGACGCGCCCGACTCCGGGCGCACGGCGGGACCGCGTGAAGCGGCGTCCCGGCGGGCTGGCAGCCGCACCGGCACGTGCGGAAGCGACGGTGGACCCTGCGGATCCCGACGAGGCGCGTGCGGCGCGGGTGTGCCGGCCGTCCGGGGGGAGTGGACCCAGCTCAGGGTCTGCGTTCAGGGGTGGGAGTGAGCTGGTGGTCGGCACCGACGGCATCCGATCGCCGTCGAGAAGCCACCCTAGGCGCGGTTTCTGGACGGTTCGGGCACGGAGCCTGGCAAAGTCGTGTACACGTCACCGTTCTTCGGCCGCGGTGGCGGTAGACCCGTCGGGTGTTCCTCCGGGTGCGCCGGAGACGCGATCGGCGTCCTCCTCCGCGCGGCTCATCGCGCGGTCGGTGACCCAGAACATTCCTGAGAGAAGGCACAGGGTGACGAGGCCGGCGATCAGGAACACGGCAGGAAGCCCCAGGATCTCGGCGATCAGCCCGCCGACGGCCGACCCGAGCGGCATCGTCCCGAAGGCCAGCAGCCGGTACGCGCTGTTGACCCGGCCGAGCAGGCGAGGAGGCGTCACCCGCTGCCGCAGCGACACCGTGATCACGTTCCAGACCGAGATGGCCGCTCCGCCGACGGCGAACAGCGCACCGATCGCCCACAGATTCGTCGTGAAGGCGGGAACCGCGAGCATGACGGCGACCGCGAAGATGGTGAGGATCAGGGAGCGCGCCCGCCCGAACAGCCGCTCGCACGGCTCGGCGAGGAAGGTGCCGAGCACGCTGCCGATCGCCATGACCGTGAGGAGCAGGCCGTACACAGGGTCGTTCAGCTGCAGCGCGGAGCGCGGGCCGACGGCGTAGAGCACGAAGACGGTGAAGACGGCGTTGCTCGCGAAGTTGAAGCCGCCCACCATGACCGCGAGCACGCGCAGCAGGCGGTGCCGCCCGAGGAAGCGGAGGCCCTCGGCGATGTCGGCGCGGATCGTCGTCGTGCGGGGGTGATCGGTCGCGTACCGGCCCCGGACGAAGAGCAGCATCACGACGGCCGCCACCCAGAACACGGCGGGCGCCCCGATGGCGAGCGCGGCGCTGACCGCGACGAGGAGCCCGCCGAGGGGCGGCCCGACGAACTGGTTGGCGGTGAGCTCGGCGGCGTACAGCCTCCCGTTCGCCCGGGAGAGCGCGTCGCGGCTCACGAGCTGGGGCAGGATCGACTGCGCCGAGGTGTCGTAGACCGTCTCGGCGACGCCGACGAGGAAGGCGGCGCCGTAGAGCACCCAGATCGAGCCGCCGCCCAGGAGCGTGAGCACCAGCAGGCCGCCGAGCACCGCCGATCGCGCGATATTGGCGATCAGCATGAGCCGTCGCCGGTCGAAGCGATCGGCGAGCGCGCCCGCGGTCAGGGCGGTCAGCAGCCACGGGAGGGTGAAGGCGATGCCGAGGCCGGCGATGAGGGCGGGGGAGTCGGTGAAGCGGATGGCGACCAGCGGCAGGGCGACCTTCAGCACGCCGTCGGCGAGGTTGGAGAGGGCGGAGGAGCTCCACAGGGTCCAGTACCGTCCGCCGAGGTGGACGCGCGGGCGGGGCTTCGGCGTCGCGGCCGTCTGCGAGGGCATACCGGCAGGATCGCACAGGGATGGAGAAACCTCAATCGGTCGGGGAATCTCCATCAACGCGGTCCGCCGCGTTAGGCTGCGGGCATGGCTGCTGATCCCGAGTCGAAGCGCCGCCCGGCGACGGTGGCGGAGCTCAAGGCGCTGTCGCACCCGGTGCGGGTGCGCATCCTGCGCCTGTGCGGTGATCGAGAGCTGACGAACAAAGAGCTGGCCGACCGGCTGGGTGTCGACCCGGGCACGGTGCACTACCACGTGCGGCAGCTCGTGGCCGCGGGGTTCCTGGAGCCGGCGCCGGTGCGGACGGGGGCGAGCGGGGCGCTGGAGAAGCCGTACCGGTCGACCGGGCGGTCGTGGTGGCTCTCGGTGGCGATGGAGGACCTGGATCTCCGTCAGGGCCTCGCGCCGGTGGAGGCGTTCCAGCAGGAGCTGGCGGAGGCCGGGCCCGCCTCCATCGCGACATACGCGCGGTTTGCGCTGCACCTGTCGGAGGAGGACGTCGCCGAGCTGGATCGTCGCATCGTCGCCGTGCTGGACGAGTTCATCGAGTCGGACGCGGAGCGGGCCCGGGCGGGTCGTCCGGCGCACGGCGGGATCTTCCTGCTGCACCGCTCGGTGGAGTGACGAAGGCCCCTTCGCTTTCGCGTCGGGGCCTTCATTTGGGGTGAGTAACGGGGCTTGAACCCGCGACCTGCTCGCGGGTTCTGTACCGCAACCAGGCGCTCACTTCTCTTGGGGTGAGTAACGGGGCTTGAACCCGCGACCTCCTGGACCACAACCAGGCGCTCTACCAACTGAGCTATACCCACCATGTGCTGCGTCCGGCTTCAGCGAGCCGGTCTAGGCAACTCGTCGATTCTAATACATCCGCGGGGTCCATTTTTCCACCACGGACGCGGCGGTCGCCTGCGTCTGCTCGGTGGTGGGCCCGGGAGGGGCGACGAAGGCGGCGGAGCGGTAGTAGTCGAGCTCGCGGATGGACTCGAGGATGTCGGCGAGGGCGCGGTGGCCGCCGTTCTTCTCGGGGGCGTTGAAGTAGATGCGCGGGAACCAGCGTCGGGCGATCTCCTTGATGGAGGACACGTCGACGTTGCGGTAGTGCAGGTGGTTGTCGAGGCGCGGCATGAACTTGGCGATGAACATGCGGTCGGTGCCGATGGTGTTGCCGGCGAGCGGCGCGGTGCGCGCGGTCGGCACGAACTTGTGCACGTACTCCAGCACCTCGTACTCGGCCTCGGCGAGGCTCTTGCCGTTCGGGATCTCCTCGATGAGCCCGGAGGTGGTGTGCATCTCGCGGACGAAGTCGCCCATGTTGTCGAGCGCGGTGGCGTCGGGCTTGATCACGATGCTGAGGCCCGGGTCGAGCACGTTGAGCTCGAAGTCGGTGATGACGACCGCGATCTCGACGAGCTCGTCGACCTCGAGGTCGAGTCCGGTCATCTCGCAGTCGATCCAGACCAGTCGATCCGAGGAGGTAGCCATGTCACCGAGTCTAGTGCCGCCCTCCGACAGCCCCCGGCGCGCCGGCCCGGCCGCCGACGGGGAGCGGCTGGGGGAGCTTCGGCCCCATCCCGTCGCCGAGCGAGATGTGGCGCAGGCGGCGGGCCATCCAGGGGAGCGCGTGGAGGCGCAGCCACGCGCCGAACGGGAGGTCCGGCTCCCCGCGGTCGTCGTCGTGCGGCGGCGCGGGGGCGGGGGAGACCGCGGTGCCGGGAGCGGCCGAGGTCACCTCCGCGTACGGCACGCCGAGGGTGTGCGCGGCGTGGCTGGCGAGCAGCCGGTGCCCGCGGGCGCTCAGGTGGACGCGGTCGGCGGCCCACATCCCCGGGTCGCGGAACTCGCGCACGCCCCAGACGTCGAGCACGGTGGCCTGGTGGTCGCGGGCGATGCTCCAGATGTTCGCGTTGAAGACGGCGGCCCGGCCGCGGAACGGCTTGAGGAAGAACGCGAACTGCGGGTCGAAGAGGTTGGCCAGGAGCACGGTGGCGCCGCTGCGGCGGAGGGCGCCGACTCCCGCCTCCAACCGCGTCGCGAGCTGGTCGGGGTCGGCGGAGGGGCTCATCAGGTCGTTGCCGCCGATGAGCACCGAGACGAGGTCGGGGCCGAGGGTGAGCGCGTGCGGGATCTGATCGTCGACGACGTCGGCGACCCTCCTGCCGCGCACGGCGAGGTTGGCGAACTCGAGGGTGCCGCCGGCGAGCCCGGCGTCCCCGTCGAGGATGGCGGCGAGGCGGTCGGCCCAGCCGAGCCAGCCTCCCGGGCGGGCGGGGGCGGCGTCGCAGAGCCCCTCCGTGATCGAGTCTCCGAGGGCGACGTATCGCGTGAAGGTCGTTCGGCTCACGCTGCGATCCTGCGCCGGGCGGGTGACGGGCGGGTGACGCGCGCGCGGAGCGGGGCCGATCGTCGCCGCGATTTCGCCGGACGTACACTGGCAGCGTGGATTCGACACCGGCCGTTGGCCCCGCGGCAACCGACGCGGAGGTCCGCCTCACCCTCTACACGTCGGCGTTCTGCGAGCCGTGCATGCAGACGCGCGCGGTGCTCGCCGAGGCGGCCCGCCTCGTGCCGCGGCTGCGGGTGACCGAGCGCGACGTCGCCGGCAACCTGGAGTCGGCGGAGGCGGACGGCATCCGCTCGACCCCGACCGTGATCGTCGCGGGTCCCGCGGGCGACGAGGTCTTCCGCGCCGAGGGCGTCCCCACCCTCAACCAGGTCCTGCTGGCGGCGGCGAAGGCCCTCTGAGGACGCAACGCGGTCCGGTGCCCCCGGCAGGAATCGAACCTGCGACCAAGAGATTAGAAGGCTCCTGCTCTATCCGCTGAGCTACGGGGGCGCGTCCTCCACGATATCGCAGCGCGGGAGGCCGGCCGGGCGCGTCAGAGCACGGCGCCGTTCTTGCCGGCCCGGTTGACGATGGCGATCACCGGTCGCCGTCCGCGCAGCCCGAACCGGAGCCGGAGGCTGGCGCGCCGCGCGATCAGCAGCGCCACCACGACCGCGGCGACCGCCGGGACCACGCCGGAGAGGATCATCGCGTCGTGCGGGCCTGCCGCCTCCACGATCCAGCCCATGAGCGGTCCGCCGATGGCCTGGCCGCCGAGCAGCACGAGGATGTAGAGGGAGATGACGCGTCCGCGGATTTGCACGTTCGACGACATCTGGACGAGCGAGTTGGCCGCGGTGATGAAGAGCAGGTTGCCGACCCCGATGCCGACCAGCAGCAGCGAGAAGGCGATCTCCGTGGGCGCGAACCCGGCGGCGGCCTGCACGATGCCGAGAGCTGCCGCGGTGCCGACGACCATCGACAGCCGCACGCTGGTCCGGCGGGTGGAGGCGAGGGCCCCGGCCAGCGCGCCGGCCGCGACGAGCGCGTTGAACAGCCCGTAGCCCTGCGCGCCGACGTCGAACACGTTGTTCGCATAGGCGGCGAGGAAGACCGGCATGTTGAAGGCGAAGACGGCGACGACGGCGACCATCACGATCGTCCAGAAGATCACCGGCTTGCGGCGCACGTAACGCATCCCCTCGACCAGCTGTCCCTTGCCGCGCGGTGCGGCGGGGGAGGCGTGGAGGGCCGAGCGGTCGAGCGAGCACAGCGCGGCGACCACGGCGAGGCAGGCGGCGGCGTTGATGACGAAGGACCAGCCTCCACCGACCGCGTTGATCAGCAGGCCGCCGACCGCGGGCCCGATCAGCCCGCCGAGCTGGAAGATCGACGAGTTGAGGCTGATCGCGTTGCGCAGGTAGCGCGGCCCGACCAGCTCGTTGACGAAGACCTGCCGGGCGGGGTTGTCGACGACCGTCACCATCCCGAGCAGGAACGAGATGACGTAGACGTGCCACACCTGCGTCGTGCCCGTGAGCGTGAGCGCGGCGAGCACGGCGGCGAGGAGGGCCGCGGCCGACTGGCTGGCGATCAGCAGCTTCTGCTTCGAGTACCGGTCGGTGATCACGCCGCCGTAGAGACCGAACAGCAGCATCGGCGTGAACTGCATGAAGACCGTGATGCCGACGGCGGCGACGCTGCCGGAGAGCTGCAGCACCAGCCAGTCCATGGCGATGCGCTGCATCCACACGGCGGTGTTGGCGACGAGGTTGCCGGCGGCGAAGCGGCGGTAGTTCGGCACCCGGAGCGACGCGAAGGTCTCGCGCCACGGCGGTCGCGCGCTCAGCACGGGCATGGGTCCGGTCGGCGGGGCGGCTGCTGCGTGGTTCGCCACTGTGTTCCTTGCGTGTCGTATGGCTGGTGTCTGGTTCCGTATCGGGCGGCTCTTCGACCATACGCAACGGTCGGCTATTCTGTGGGCCAATTGCTGTTATAACTCCCATTGGTTTTCCGAATGGATGTGCCGTGTTCGATCCCGTGCTCCTGCGCACCTTCCTCGCCGTCGCCGACACCCGCTCGTTCACCCGCGCGGCCCAGCGGCTCGGCATCAGCCAGCCGACGGTCAGCCAGCACGTGCGCCGACTCGAGGAGGCCGCGAAGCGCCAGCTCGTCTCGCGCGACACCCGCGAGGTGCGGCTGACCGACAACGGCGACGCGATGGCGGGGTTCGCGCGCACGATCCTCGCCGCCCACGCCGAGGCCGACCGCTACTTCAGCGGCTCGGCGATGCGCGGGAGGCTGCGCTTCGGGGCCGCCGACGACCTCGCGATCACGACCCTCCCGCGCATCCTCCGGCACTTCCGGCAGCAGAACCCGCAGATCAACCTCGAGCTGACGATCGACCAGTCGGGTCCGCTCCACCGGCGGCTGACGGCCGGGCACCTCGACCTCATCTTCATCAAGCAGAACCCGGGCACCACCGAGGGCGCCGTCGTCGCGACCGACGAGCTGGTGTGGATGGGCCAGGAGAAGACCGTCGTGGAGCCCGATCAGCCCGTGCCGCTGATCGCCTACCAGGGTCCGAGCCTCAGCCGGCAGGTCGCGATCGACGCCCTGGAGCGGGCGGGTCGCACCTGGCGGATCACCTGCAACACCCGGGAGGTGAACGGCGTGCTCGCCGCGGTGCGGGCCGGCATCGGGGTGGCGGTGTTCCCGCGGTCCCTGATCCCCACGGACCTGGTGAAGGTCACCAACCGGTTCAGCCTCCCGGAGCTCGGCCATGTCGACTTCACGCTGCTGTCGAACCCGGCGGCGGCGCCAGGGCCGGTGGAGGCGCTGACGACCGCGATCCTCGCTCGCGCGGTCACCCGGGTGGCGTGACCGCGCGGGCGCGACCGCTGTTCACACTCCCGAAATCCGCCGGGGATATGGTGGGCGCATGCGTGAACTCCAGGCCAGGATCATCGACGAACTGAACGTGAGCGCCGGCATCGACCCGGCCGCCGAGGTGGAGAAGCGGGTCGACTTCCTCGTCCGCTACCTGCGGAGCACGGGCGCCAAGGGCTTCGTGCTCGGCATCAGCGGCGGGCAGGACTCGTCGCTCGCCGGGCGGCTGGCGCAGCTCGCGGTGGAGCGGCTCGCCGAGCAGGGCACCGAGGCCGAGTTCATCGCCGTGCGCCTCCCGTACGCCGTGCAGCACGACGAGGACGACGCGCAGCTCGCGCTGTCGTTCATCCGGCCGCAGCGGACCGTGACGTTCAACATCCAGCGCGGCACGGACGGCGTCGAGGACGAGTACGCCGACGCCATCGGCGACGACATGACCGACTTCAACAAGGGCAACGTGAAGGCGCGCATCCGCATGGTCGCGCAGTACGCGATCGCCGGCCAGCGCAGCCTCCTCGTCGTCGGCACGGATCACGCCGCGGAGGCGGTGACCGGCTTCTTCACCAAGTACGGCGACGGCGGCACCGACGTGCTCCCGCTGAGCGGGCTGACGAAGCGGCAGGGCAAGGCGCTGCTGCAGCACCTGGAAGCGCCGGCGCGGCTGTACGAGAAGGCGCCGACCGCCGACCTGCTCGACCTGAAGCCCGGTCAGACCGACGAGGAGAACCTCGGGATCAGCTACTCCGACATCGACGACTTCCTGGAGGGGCGGGACGTCGCGAACGAGGTCGCGGAGGCGATCGAGGCGCGCTACCTGGCCACCGAGCACAAGCGCCGGGTGCCGGCCAGCATGTTCGACTCGTGGTGGCACGAGCGCGGCGACTTCACGAACTAGGCGGGCATGCAGAAGGGGCGCCGGCGTGA
>JADMIO011827046.1_pt1 | contig 40025 bp, 30 predicted proteins | sample 8958161 | NCBI WGS metagenome assembly JADMIO01 (sample SAMN16585339, study PRJNA669376) | soil metagenome | isolation source: Crop rotation soil | place: USA: Cullars Rotation, Alabama | collected 2011
GGCCGCGACTTCAAGTCACGTGAATTCCAAGCTTCGGATCCCACTGTGCTGGAAAGTGCTGCGTCCAGCAGGGTATAGGTGCCGACGACGTTGGTCTGGATGAAGGGTGCCGCGCCGTCGATCGAGCGATCGACGTGGCTTTCGGCGGCGAGATGCAGGATCGCGTCGGGCCGCACTTCGTCCAACAGGGTGTCGAGGGCCGGCCGATCGCAGATGTCGATCCTGAAATGGCGATGACGGTTGCTGTTTGCCGCCTCGGCAAGCGAATCGAGGTTGCCGGCGTAGGTGAGCTTGTCGACGTTGGCAACGGTCCAGTCGGTGTCGCGGATCACGTGCCGCACCACCGCCGAGCCGATAAAGCCGCAGCCACCGGTGATCAGGAGCTTCATGTTCTCTTCCGGAGCCCGGGCCTGAAGAGGCCCGTGGCCCAACGATCAATGATGCAGGATCTGGCCGAGGAACGTCTTGGTGCGCTCGTTCTTCGGGTGAGCGAAGAACTCCTCGGGCTCGTTCTGCTCGACGATCTCGCCGCGGTCCATGAAGATCACGCGGTCGGCGACGGCGCGGGCAAAGCCCATCTCGTGTGTCACGCAGATCATGGTCATGCCCTCGCGCGCCAGCTCGACCATGACGTCGAGCACTTCCTTGACCATCTCGGGGTCGAGCGCCGAGGTCGGCTCGTCGAACAGCATGATCTTGGGGCGCATGCAGAGGGCGCGGGCGATCGCCACGCGCTGCTGCTGTCCACCCGAGAGCTGGCCGGGATACTTGAGCGCCTGCTCGGGGATGCGCACGCGCTTGAGCAGGTTCATCGCCACCTCCTCGGCATCCTTCTTCGGCATCTTCTTCACCCAGATCGGCGCCAGGGTGAGGTTGTCGAGGATGGTGAGGTGCGGGAACAGGTTGAACGACTGGAAAACCATGCCGACCTCGCGGCGGATCGCCTCGATGTTCTTGACGTCATTGGACAGCGTCACGCCGTCGACGATGATGTCGCCTTGCTGATGCTCCTCCAGCCGGTTGATGCAGCGGATCAGTGTCGACTTGCCCGAGCCTGACGGCCCGCAGACGACGATCTTCTCGCCCAGCTTGACGTCGAGGTTGATGTCCGAGAGCACGTGGAACTGCCCGAACCACTTGTTCACGCCCCGCAGCGTGATCACCGAGGGGGCGTGCGAGAGGTCGGGCTTGGACTGGGTTGCGGCGGTGGTGGTCATCAGCGGCGAGTCCCCTTGTTGAGCTCGATCTCGAGCCACTTGGAGTAGCGCGACATCGAATAGCAGAAGCAGAAATAGACGAACGCGGCGAACAGGTAGACCTCGCCCGGAAAACCGGCCCAGTTGGGATCGACCAGCGCCTGATTTGCGGTGTTGAGGAAGTCGAAGATGCCGATGATCAGCACCAGCGAGGTGTCCTTGAAGAAGCCGATGAAGGTGTTGATCAGTGGCGGGATCACCACGCGCAGCGCCTGCGGCAGGATGATGAACGCGGTCTTCTGCACGTAATTGAGGCCCATCGCATCGGCCGCCTCGAACTGGCCCTTGGGCAGCGACTGCAGGCCGCCGCGGACGATCTCGGCGATGTAGGCGCCGGCGAACAGGATCACCGCGACCTGGGCGCGCAGGAACTTGTCGAAGGTCATGCCCGACGGCAGGAACAGCGGCAGCATGACCGACGCCATGATCAAGAGGCTGATCAGCGGCACGCCGCGGATCAGCTCGATGAAGCCGACGCACAGGCCCTTGATCAGTGGCAGGTGAGAACGCCGGCCGAGCGCCAGCAGGATGCCGAACGGGAAGGCGAACAGGAGGCCGTAGGTGGCGAGGATGATCGTCACCGGGATACCGCCCCACAGCCCGGTCTCGACATAGCTGAACGGCGCGATGGCGAGACTCCAGGCCGGCAACACGCCAGTGATCCTCAGCACCAGGCCGATGGCGCCGATTGCCGCGAGCGCTCGCCAGCCGTTGATCTCGGCCGGTGTGGCGAGGGCGCCGCGCAGGATCATGCCGAGCCCGCCTGCCAAGAGGGCCACGAACAGGATCAGGCTGATCGAGATGTGGATCTGGCCGAACATCAGCAGGAAGGTGACGAAGCTGCCGACGCCCCAGATGGCGATCAGCCGCTTGTTCCACATCCGCCGGTCCGAACTCAGGACCAGCATGGCGAGCATGGCGATCACCGCGAACAGCGGCCGCCAATGTTGCTCGTAGGGGAACGAGCCGAAGAAGATGTAGCGGTATTTCTCGTGGATGAGCGCCCAGCAGGCGCCGTGGCCGCGGCACTCGGCCCCGGTGGCCGCGGTGAAGGTCGCCGTGAAGAGCGCCCAGTTCAGGAACCACGACAGCAGCCAGCCGAAGACCAGCGCCAGCACCACCGTGGTGATGCCATTGCCCCAGCTCGAGAACAGGTTCTTGCGCATCCAGCCCAGCGCGCCGGTATCGACGACGGGAGGCGCGAGCTGCGGGCGCTCGCCGACGGGCATTGCGTCGGTCATGTCAGCGCTCCCTCAGTGCGATGCGTTTGTTGTACCAGTTCATGAACGCCGAGATCGACAGGCTGACGCTCAGATAGGCCACCATGATGATCAGGATGTTCTCGATCGCCTGGCCGGTCTGGTTGATCGTGACGTTCACCGACGCGACCAGGTCGGGATAGCCGATGGCGATCGCCAGCGAGCTGTTCTTGGTGATGTTGAGATACTGGCTGGTCATCGGCGGCACGATGATGCGCAGCGCCTGGGGCAGCAGCACGAGCCGCATCACGTGGGCGCGCGACAGGCCGAGCGCCGATGCGGCCTCGGTCTGGCCCTTGTTCAGCGCCAGGATGCCGGAGCGCACGATCTCTGCGACGAAGGCCGAGGTATAGAGCACCAGGCCGACCAGCAGGGCGGTGAACTCGGGCTGAATCACCGTGCCGCCCTCGAAGTTGAAGCCCTTGAGCTCGGGCCAGCTCATGTGATGCGGGGCGCCGCCCAGCAGCCAGACCACGATCGGCAGGCCGAGCACCAGGCCAACGCCGGCCAGGATGGTCGGGAACGGTTGGCCGGTCGCGTCCTGCCGCTTCTTGGCCCAGCGCTTCACGAAGAAGATCGCGACGATGCCGATCAGCAACGCCACGCCCATCCACTGGTGGATCGGATCGGCCAGCGGGACCGGGAAATAGAGGCCGCGGTTGCTGAGGAAGAACGAGTTGAGGACGTTGATGGCCTGACGCGGTCCCGGGAAGGCTTCGCTGATCAGCTTGTAGATCAGGAACAGCCACAGCAGCAGCGGCACGTTCCGGAACATCTCGACGTAGCCTTCGCAGATCTTGGCGAGCAGCCAATTGGGCGACAGGCGTCCGACGCCGATCAGCGTGCCCAGGATGGTCGCCATGATGATGCCGAGCACTGCCACCTTCAGCGTGTTGAGCATGCCGACCAGGATCGCGCGCGCATAGGTGCTGGCGGGCGAGTAGGCGATCATCGTGTCGCCGATCTCGAAGCCCGCCTCGCGCTCGAGGTAGTGGAAGCCCGAGGCGATCTTCTGGCGCTGCAGGTTCTCGACGGTGTTGCTGACCAGGAAGTACGCCAGCAGGCCGACCAATCCGACGACGACGATCTGGAACACCCAGCCGCGGATGACCGGGTCGTTCCACGGCGAGACCTTCACCTTGGTCGGGGAGCCCAGCGTCTCGACGGCCATGCGTTTGTCTCCCTCAGCGGATCGGCGGGGCGTACTGCAGGCCGCCCTGCGTCCAGAGCTTGTTCACGCCGCGGTCGATCTTGAGCAGCGAGTTCGGACCGACATGCTTGTCGTAGCTCTCGCCGTAGTTACCGACCTGCTTGACGATGTTGTAGACCCACTTCTCGTCGACCCCGAGCGCCTTGCCCATGCCCGGCGTGACGCCGAGGATGCGCTTGATCGTCGGGTTCTCGCTCTTCAGCATCTCGTCGACGTTCTTGGAGTTGATGCCGTACTCCTCGGCCTCGAGCATCGCATACTGAGCCCAGCGCACGATGTCGGCGAACTGGTTGTCGCCATGGCGCACGGCCGGCGCCAGCGGCTCCTTGGAGATGATCTCGGGCAGGATGATGAAGTCGTCGGGCTTGGCCGGCGGCGGCACGTTGGCGGCGCGCGTCGCATAGAGGCCCGAGGCGTCGGTGGTATAGACGTCGCAGCGGCCGGAGAAGAAGGCGGCGCGGATCTCCTCGACTTTCTCGATCACCACCGGCTTGAAGCTCATCTTGTTGGCACGGAAGTAGTCAGCGAGGTTTAGCTCGGTAGTGGTGCCCGGCGCGACGCAGACCGTGGCGCCGTTCAGCTCCTTGGCGCTCTTCACGCCGAGCTTCTTGTTCACCATGAAACCCTGGCCGTCATAGTAGGTGATGGCGGTGAAATCGAGGCCGAGCGCGGTGTCGCGCTGCAGGGTGATGGTGGTGTTGTTCGACAGCAGATCGACCTCGCCCGACTGCAGCGCCGTGAAGCGCTGCTGCGAGGTCAGCGGCACGTATTTGACCTTCTCCGACTCGCCGAAGATCGCGGCCGAGACGGCGCGGCAGACATCGACGTCGAGGCCGACCCACTTGCCTTGACTGTCGGCCACGGCGAAGCCTGCGATGCCGGTCGGCACGCCGCAGATGACGGCGCCGCGCGCTTTGATGGCATCAAGGTCCTTGCCCGCCAAAGCGCTGCCCGACGCCAGCATGGTGGCAAGGCCGATGGCGGCCGCCAGGGCAATCTTGGTCATCATGCCTCCCGTTTCCTTGCCTCAAGTCTCGCCTCCGGCGGGCTTGCAAGCAACAGGCCAAATGGCGGGCCTATCGAATGGGCGGGGCGTATTGCAGGCCGCCCTTGGTCCACAACCGGTTCAGGCTGCGCTCGATCTTGAGCGGGCTGCCCATGCCGACATTGCGCTCGAAGCTCTCGCCGTAGTTTCCGACCTGCTTGACGATGTTGTAGACCCACTTCTCGTCGACCCCGAGCGCCTTGCCCATGCCCGGGGTGACGCCCAGGATGCGCTTGATCGTCGGATTTTCGCTTTTCAGCATCTCGTCGACATTGGCCGAGGTGATGCCGTACTCCTCCGCTTCGACCATGGCGTAGAGCGACCAGCGGACGATATCGGCAAACTGGTTGTCGCCATGGCGAACGACGGGACCCAGCGGCTCCTTGGAGATGATCTCCGGCAGGATCAGGAAGTCGTCGAAGGTACGCGGCGGCGGCACGTTGGCCGCACGGGTCGCCGCCAGGCTCGAGGCGTCGGTCGTATAGACGTCGCAGCGACCGGCAAAGAAGGCGGCGCGGATCTCGTCGACCTTCTCGATCACCACCGGCTTGAAGGTCATCTTGTTGGCGCGGAAATAGTCGGCGAGATTGAGCTCGGTGGTCGTGCCGGGCGCGACGCAGATCGTGGCGCCGTTCAGCTCCTTGGCGCTCTTGACGCCGAGTTTCTTGGGTACCAGGAAGCTCTGGCCGTCATAGTAGTAGACCCCGACGAAATCGAGGCCGAGCGCGCTGTCGCGGGTCAGCGTCCAGGTGGCGTTGCCGACCAGCATATCGACCTCGCTCGACTGCAGCGCCGTGAAGCGCTGCTGCGAGGTGAGCGGCTGGTACTTGACCTTGTCGGCATCGCCGAAGATCGCCGCGGCGACCGCGCGGCAGACATCGACCGACAGCCCCTTCCACTTTCCCGTGCTGTCCGCGAGCATGTAGCCTGCGGTGCCCGTGCCGGTGCCGCAGGCCAGCGCGCCGCGCGCCTTGACGGCGTCGAGCACCGGTCCAGCTGCCGCGCCGTGCGCGAGCGTCAACGCGGCGAGTGCGGTCGCCGCGGCCATCAGTCTCCTCAGCATGCTTCTCCCTGTTCGTTAAACGCGAACCGCCGCCCTCGCGGGCGGCGGTGGCAAGGAAATCCTCGAAAGCGCTAAAGCAAATTCCAGACGGAATTTGCCCTGTGTAACCAGCATCACCGGCCCGCGCGTTTCCGGGCCACCGGCCCGGAAACCGCTCTAGCGGATCGGCGGCGCGTACTGCAGGCCACCCTGCGTCCACAGCTTGTTCAGGCCGCGATCGATCTTGAGCGGGCTGCCGGCGCCGACATGCTTGTCGAAGCTCTCGCCGTAGTTACCGACCTGCTTGACGATGTTGTAGACCCACTTCTCGTCGACCCCGAGCGCCTTGCCCATGCCCGGCGTGACGCCGAGGATGCGCTTGATCGTCGGGTTCTCGCTCTTCAGCATCTCGTCGACGTTCTTGGAGTTGATGCCGTACTCCTCGGCCTCGAGCATCGCATACTGAGCCCAGCGCACGATGTCGGCGAACTGGTTGTCGCCATGGCGCACGGCCGGCGCCAGCGGCTCCTTGGAGATGATCTCGGGCAGGATGATGAAGTCGTCGGGCTTGGCCGGCGGCGGCACGTTGGCGGCGCGCGTCGCATAGAGGCCCGAGGCGTCGGTGGTATAGACGTCGCAGCGGCCGGAGAAGAAGGCGGCGCGGATCTCCTCGACCTTCTCGATCACCACCGGCTTGAAGCTCATCTTGGTGGCGCGGAAATAGTCGGCGAGGTTGAGCTCGGTGGTGGTGCCCGGGGCCACGCACACGGTGGCGCCGTTCAGCTCCTTGGCGCTCTTCACGTTGAGCTTCTTGTTCACCATGAAGCCCTGGCCGTCGTAGTAGGTGATGGCCGTGAAGTCGAGGCCGAGCGCGGTGTCGCGCTGCAGCGTCATGGTGGTGTTGTTCGACAGGATGTCGACCTCGCCGGACTGCAGCGCCGTGAAGCGCTGCTGCGCCGTCAGCGGGACGTACTTGACCTTCTCGGCGTCGCCGAAGATCGCCGCCGAGACGGCGCGGCAGACGTCGACGTCGAGGCCGACCCACTTGCCCTGGCTGTCGGCCAGCGCAAATCCGGCAGTGCCGGTCGGCACGCCGCAGACCAGCGCGCCGCGCGACTTGATCGAATCGAGATCCTTGCCGGCCAGGGCGGTGCCCGAGACCAGCATTGCGGCCAACGCGGCCGTGGCTGTCACTGTCAATTTACGCATTACCAGTCTCCCGTGGTTGCCCCTGCTTGATTGGGCGCAAGTCTCGCCTCACCTGCCGCCTCAGGCAACAGGCCAAATCGGACGGTCGCGCGCCTCAGTTGTGGCCCGCGAAGGGGTTCTGGGTCCAAACCTCACTGCGCGGGCGCGAACGCTGGCCCTCGCCCGCAGCGTGCACGTCCTGCTGCCACTTGCGGAAGGCCACCAGCGACTGGCCGGTGAGAGTGTTGTTGCCGCCATTGGCCGAGACATAGGGTTCCGGGTCGACGAACTGGCCGTCGACGATGACCGAGAAATGCAGATGCGGACCGGTCGAGCGGCCGGTCGATCCGACATAGCCGATCACGTCCCCCCGCTTGACCCGGCTGCCCGGCGCCAGCGTCGTCTCGAAGCGCGACATATGGGCGTACAGCGTCTCGAAATTGTCGGCGTGGCTGATCTTCACCGTGCGGCCGTATTGATAGTACCAGTTCTGGTGATTGATCACGCCGTCGGCCGCCGCATAGATCGGCTCGCCGACCTTGCCCTCGTAGTCGATACCGTTGTGGAAGCCGCCGCCGCTCGAGCGGCCGTAGTAGCGCCGCGTGCCAAACGGCGAGGACATGCGCGAATCGGGCTTGGGATCGGCCAGCGGCGTGCCGCCCAGCCGCCTGCCAGTCTCGTCGAACCAGCCCTCCGGCTGGTCGAGCGGCATGAACCACCAGAACGATTTCTTCGCCTTGCCCTCGCCGATGGCGGCGTAGAGCAGGCGGGTCGAGCCGTCGGCCGTGCGGCCTTCCAGCATGTCGATCTTGGGGGCGCCGCTGGTGAAGCCGGCAAAGGCGTCGCTGAGCGGCTTGAGGGAGGCCTGATGGGCGCCGCCCGGCAGGAAGCCGGCCGCCGCGGTCTTGGCATTCACGAACTTGGCCGAGCCTGAGACGATGGTGCGAGCGCCGGCGCCCGGGATGGTCGCCATGCTGGGCACGCTCGAGGTCCGTTCGTCCTCCCGGCCGGCGGCCGGGGCGGCTGGCGAAGCGGCGGCGCTTTCGGCCTTGTTGTGCTCGCTCAGCCATTTCTCGTTGAGCTGATCGGCTTGGTTGTCGGTCGGAGACGGGGCGGCGGACTTGGCCGGTGCCTTGAGCTGATGCTTGCTGGGGGCTTTCACTTGGGCGGCGACCGGGGCGGATAGCCCGAAGGTCGCGATGGCGGTAAGGGCCAAGCAGGTGCGAATCGTTCGCGACCGGTCGGCGCGCTCCCCGCGCGTCGTCGTGTACGCCATCAGCCTCTCCCGCCTAGTCTTCGACACCGGGAACTAGCGGCTATGTGCCGGCCTCCCGCCGGGGGTCGCCGCAATTGCCCCTGTTGGGACCGATAGTGGACACGAGTTTTTCTCAAGTCCAACAAAAAGTGGCAAAAATGCAACAGTAGTGCAAATGGTTGAAAAGACTTGTAAATCAACCGTTTTTCAGGATTCGCGTCGCTTGCGGTCGTGGAAAACTGTGGATTGGGACTGGCGACGAGCGTCGCGCAGCGCCGGATAGCGGGCCAGCAGGCCGGCGGCCTCCGCCATTTCCTCGACGTCGTTGAACATCGGCACGCCGGCCCGTTCCATGGTGGCGAACCAGTCGGCCTTGGCGGGCAGGGTGCCCATCATGGAGTGCATCAGCGGAAGTCGAGTGCTCCTTGCGAGTTCGGCCAGCCGTGCGATCACCGGCCCGGCGTCGACCATGAACGGCACGACATGGATCATCAGAACCATGTCGTAGGCGCGGGCGGCATGGCTCATCGCCGCCTCGAACGCCAGGCCGAAGCGGTCCTCGCGCGCGTCGGCCAGGAGATCGATCGGATTGGCAACCGAGGCTTCCGGCGGCAGTTGCTGGCGCAGCACGTCGGCCATCGGCTGGGGCAATCCGCCGAGCTCAAGGCCTTCCGAGGCGGCGCGATCGGCGCAGATCACCCCGGGCCCGCCCGAATTGGAGAGGATCAGCGCGCGCTTGCCCAGTCCTTGCGGAAAGCGGCCGAACGCCTTGGCCGCGATCAGCAGGCGGCGCAGGCTGGTCACGCGAACGATGCCGCAGGAGGCGCAGAACGCCTCGATCGCGGAGTCGTCGTTGGCGACCGCTCCGGTATGGGCCGACGCCGCGCGGCCGCCCACCTCGGTGCGGCCGCCGAACAGGGCGATCACCGGCTTGGACGCCGCGACCTTGCGCGCGACGGCGCGGAAGCGCTCGTGGTCCTCGATCGATTCGACATAGAGCAGCGCCGCGGCGATCTCCGGCCGCTCGCCCAGCCAGGCGAGGTAGTCCTCGACGCCGAGATGGACCGCGTTGCCGACCGACACCACGGAGGTGAGCGGCAGGTTGCGCGCATTGGCCTTGTCGATCACCTCCTCGGCGAGTGCGCCCGACTGCGAGATGAAGGCGAGGCCGTTGGCATCGGCCGCCGGCGGCAGGTCGCGCAGGAAGGTCGCGGCGAAGCGCCAGGCCGGATCGAGATGGATGATGCCGGCGCAGTTGGGTCCCGCGACGGTGAGGCCGCGCGCGGCCGCGAGCTTCAGCAGCGCCTCGTTGCGCGCGACGCCGACCGGGCCCGCTTCGGCAAAGCCGCCGGGCAGGATCAGGAGATTGCGGATGCCGCGCCGCGCGCACTCGTCTGCGGCCTCGAGGATGGCGTCGGGCCGGATCACGATCACCGCCAGATCGACCGGCGGATCGATCGCGCCGATCGAGGTCACCGCCTCGTAACCGAAGATGCTGCCGCCTTTGGGATTGACCGGCACGACCCGTCCGCCGTACCCCGCCTGACGCAGCATCTGCATGACCGCGCCACCCGAGGAGGTGGCGCGCTCGCCGGCGCCGACCACGGCGATGCTGCGCGGCGCGAAGAAAGGCGAGAGGTCGCGAGGGTTCATGGTCATTTGTTTGCAGCACAAACAATGCAGGAGGACAAGATGGCCGATCCGATCGAGCTCCTGATCCAGGGCCGCGCGCACGAGCTCGGGCCGGGCTTCGCGGTGCGCCGCGTGCTGCCCAGCGTGAAGCGGCGCATGGTCGGCCCGTTCATCTTCCTCGACCATTTCGGACCGATGGTGATCGCGCCGGGCGGCGACGGCATGGAGGTGCGGCCGCATCCGCATATCGGGCTCGCCACCGTCACCTACCTGTTCGAGGGCGGCATCTTCCATCGCGACAGCCTGGGCTATGCGCAGGCGATCCGTCCGGGCGACGTCAACTGGATGACCGCCGGTAGCGGCATCGCCCACAGCGAGCGTACCGAGGAGGCCATGAAGCGGGCCGGCTTCACGATGCACGGCGTCCAGACCTGGGTGGCGCTGCCGAAGAGCCACGAGGAGACGGCGCCGTCCTTCCAGCACGTGCCCCGGCAGGATCTGCCGGCGTGGCACGATGGCGGCACGGCGCTGCGCCTGATCGTCGGCAGCTATGCCGGACGCAGGGCGCCGACCCCGCATTTCTCGCCGATCTTCTATGTCGCGGCCGAGATGCCGGCGGCGGCGAAGCTCATGATGTCTCCCGAGCATGCCGAGCGCGGCGTCTACGTCAGCCACGGCAGCGTGACGATCGGCGACCGCCAGCTCGGGGTCGGCGATCTCGCGGTGCTCGCCGCCGACGCGCCGGTCGATGTGCTGGCGGGCGCCGACGGTGCCAAGCTGATGCTGCTGGGCGGGGCGCCGATGGACGGCCCGCGCCACATCTGGTGGAACTTCGTCTCGTCGTCGAAGGAGCGGATCGAGCGCGCCAAGGCCGACTGGAAGGAAGGCCGCTTCGCCAAGGTGCCGGGCGATCCGGAGTTCATCCCGCTGCCGGACCGTTGAGAGTCCAAGGAGGCGGACAATCACCCGAGAGGATGGAACGGACATGGCATCGTCGAACCTCGTCACCTTGCATTACGACGATCGCGGCAACGGCAACCGTGTCGCCTGGGTGACCTTCAACAACCCGGAGAAGCGCAACGCGCCTAGGCCTGGCCGGCAAGGACCGCTTCGTCGAGATCATGACCAGTCTGCGTCACGACCTGTCGGTGCGCGCGGTCGTCGTCACCGGGGCAGGCGACAAGTCGTTCGTCGGCGGCACCGATCTCGCCGAAATGGCCGCGTTCGACACGGCTGCGGCCGAGGCGTCGGCCACCAAGACCCATCGCATGTGCGATTCGGTGCGGACCTGCCCGGTGCCGGTGATCGCCCGCATCAACGGCTACTGCTTCGGCTCGGGCATGGAGCTGGCGGCTTGCGCCGACATGCGGGTGGGGGCGGATCACGCGAAGTTCGGCATGCCGGAGACGCGTCACGGCATCCCCTCGGGCATGGAGGCCTCGGTGCTGCCGCGGCTGATCGGCTGGGGCAAGGCCTGCGAGCTGGTGCTGACCGGCGACCACATCGACGCCCAGGAGGCCTATCGCATCGGCTATCTCGAGCGCCTCGTGCCGCTCGCCGGGCTCAACGACGCGGTCGAGAGCTGGATCAAGTCGCTGGTTGCCTGCGGGCCGAACGCCGTCCGCATCCAGAAGCGGCTGATCATGGACTGGGACCGCATGTCGCCGACCGAGGGTGCCCGCGCCGGCATCCAGGCCTTCGTCGACGCCTACCGCACCGACGAGCCGCGCCGCTACATGACGGCCTTCCTCAATCGGAGGAAATGAGAGCCTTGAGTCACGACGGACAGATGTAGCCGACGCCGCTCGGATTCTTGAAGCACCCGACTGATTCCGGCAGTAGCAACTTAGGCAGATAGAGCACGACCTCGGGGAACAGGACCGTGAAGGCGATGGTGACAAAGAACACCACGTAGATCGGCAGCGAGGCGTACATCGCCCGCGCAAAGCTGACGCCGACGAATTTCGAGGCGACCAGCAGCGACAGCCCGTAAGGCGGTGTGATCAGGCCGAACACGAGAGTGGTGATGATGACCACGCCCATGTGCACCGGGTTGATGTTGCCCAGCTCGGTGAGCTTGTTGATGATCGGCATGAAGATAATGATCGCAGGCACGGCGTCGACGAAGTCGCCGACGATCACGAACAGCACCACCAGCAGGAACAGGATCATGCCGGCATTGGTGCCGGCATGATCGGCGATCCAGGTGGCGACGATGTCGGGGCCGCGCAGATAGCCCAGCATCCAGCCGAACGCCGAGGCGCCGGCGACGGCGGCCAGCGGGATGGCGTAGAGCATGCCGGTGTAGACGAAGTCCCAGAGCAGCAGCCGGACATGGGGACGGTTGAGCAACGGGATCAGCACGACCAGGATGTAGACGGAGGCGATCATGCCGGCCTCGGTCGGCGTGAACCAGCCAGTCAGGATTCCGCCCATGATGATCAGGGGAATCATCAGCGGCAGGGACGAGTCCTTGAGCGCTGCGCCGAACTGGCCGAGCGTGGCCATCTGCTTCTTTACGCCGACCGGGCCGAAGAAGTGCGAGTAGATCATCAGCCCGATGCCGATCAGCACGCCCGGCACGATGCCGCCCAGGAACAGCCCGCCGATCGAGACGTTGCCGGTCGCGCCGTAGACCACCGCCATGATGCTGGGCGGGATCAGGTTGGCCATGGTCGAGGCGCAGGCGATCAGCGCCGCGGTGAAGGCACGATCGTAGCCCTCGCGGTCCATCTCCGGCGCCACCGTGCGGCTCAGCACCGCCACGTCGGCGGTCGACGAGCCCGAGATGCCGGCGAAGAACATGCTGAACAGGGTCACCACCTGGGCCAAACCGCCGCGCAGATGGCCGACCATGGTCTGCGCCAGCCGCACCATGCGCTGGGTGACGTTGGCAGAGGTCATCAGTTCGCCGACCAGCAGGAAGAACGGCACTGCCAGCAGGGTCTCTGAGTCGATACCGTGGAACATCTGGCCGATCATCGACTGCAGGCTGATCGGCGTGAACGACGTGGCGACGATGACGCCCGCCATCAGCGCGAAGGCGACCGGCACGCCCATATAGCCGAGCCCAAGAAACAGGAAGGCCATCAGGAACAAGACTTGGCCGTTACTCATTCCGACCTCGAGAAGTCGGCTGCGTCCTCGGGTCCCTCGAAGCCGTGCCGCCAGCCATTGATCAGCTGCTCGATGGCAAACAGGGCAATCAGGAAGCCCGAGATCGGCACGCTGGCGGTGTAGTATGTAAGCGGAATGAGCGATGGCATGCGGAAGCTGCCAAGGTCGAGGATGGCGTTCTTGATGCCGAACCAGACCATGCAGACCGCGACCGCGAACACCACGACCCGGTTGAAGCTCTCCATGAAGGTGCGCTTCGGGCCCTTAAGGCGCTTTGTGATCTCGACGAGATACAGGTGATCGTTACGGCGCGCCGCGGCCGCCATGCCTATGAAGATGCCCCAGGCGAAGAAGCCTGTGGTCACTTGCTGCAGCCACAGCCACGGCATGCCCAGCTCACGTGTCGCGACGTCGAAAAACACCGAGCCGGTGAAGCCGATGATCGACACGCCGCACAACACCATGAGCGTCGCCTCCACCGGGTCCAGCGCCTTCCACTTGAGATGACGGTGGCGCTGGAGGACGAGTGAGTGCGCGACGCTCACTTGATGTTGCGCACCAGCTCCAGGATCTTGACGGCGTGCGGGCCGAGCTCCTTGGCGAGGCTGTCCTGGATCGGCGCTGCGTCCTTGGCGAAGCCCGACTTGTCGACGTTGTCGACGACCTTGACGCCCATCTTCTTGAGCTTCTCCGCCGAGTCTTTCTCGAGCTGCAGCGCCTTGGCCGGCTCCGTCTTCGAGACCTCGTCGGCGGCCGCCTGCACCCACTTCTTCTGCTCGTCGCTCAGGCTGTTCCAGGTCTTGTCGCTGACCCAGATGCAGTTGTTGTTGGCCTCGTGCTCGGTCATCGACAGGATTGGTGCCACCTCGTAGTGCTTGTTGGCGAGGTAGACGTTGACGCCGTTCTCCGCGATGTTCACCACGCCGGTCTGTAGCGAGGTATAGACCTCGCCGAACGGCATGTGCACGGTCTGCGCGCCGTAGGCCGGGAAGTGGGTATCCTCGGTCTTGGTCGCCTGCACCCGGACCTTCTGGCCCTTCACGTCATTGACCGACTTGATCTCCTTCTTGGAGTACATGTTGCGCATGCCCATGGTCATCAGGCCGAGCACCTGCGCGCCCTGGACCGAATCCTTGATCATGCCGCGGAAGGCATCCTTGACCTGCGGGTCCGCCAGAACTTTCACCAGATGGCCCTGGTCGCGGAAGATGAAATGCAGGGAGAAGACGCCAGCCTGTGGCGCCAGCGTCGAGGCGTTGGCGGTCGAGGTGATGACGAAGTCGATGTCGCCGGCGCGCATCTTCTGCAGCATCTGCGGTTCCTGGCCGAGCTGCGCGCCGGGAAACTGGTTGATGCTCATCGTACCCTTGCTGAGCTCTTTCAGCTTGGCATCGAAGATGTTGGCGGCGACGCCGTACGCCGTCGTGTTCGGCTGGTCGTAGGCGAAGCTGAACTGGCGGTTCTGCGCGGCCGCTTGCCCGGCGGCCAGGAGCAGAATCGATCCGACGGTCACCGCCAGTGACCGCCGGTGCAGCGTCTTTCCGGACATGCGTATCCTCCCCAGTATGGTTGACTGCAAGAGTGGCACCAGTCCGGTTGTCAGACAACTTGCATTTGGCAGGGCCGGCGCGGCCCGGACGAGCACCCGGCGCCCGCGCCGTGGCTACTTCTTCTCGATGTTCCAGAACACCGTGACCGGCGAGGCGACGTTGCCGACGACGTTGGTGCGCCGCGCCATCGGCTGCACGAACTGGCCGAGCGGCACCGTGACGCCGAGATCGAGCACGCGCTTCTGGACCTGCTCGGCGAGCGCGAACTGCTTCTTCGGGTCGCTCTCTCGCGCGAATGCCATGCGCAGCTTCTCGATCTCCTCGTCGAGCGGCCAGCCGAACTGGGCGCGGTCGCCGGTCGCCTCGGTGTAATGGTTCACGATCGGGTCGGAGAGCAGAACGGTCGCCGCCGCGGTCATCGAGATGTTCCAGCCGCCCTTGTCGACAGGATCCTTCTTGGCGCGGCGCGACACCTGGGTCTGCCAGTCCATTGACTGCACGTCGACCTTGAAGCCGCCTTTCTCGAGCAGGCTCTTGGCGACCGGTGCCAGGTGGACATGCGTGTTGATGTCGGTGGTCTGCAGAATGACGATCGGCTTGCCGTCGTAGCCCGCCTCCTTCAAGAGCTTCTTCGACTCCTCGAAGTTCGACTGCAGGATGCCTTCGGAGCCGGCCGCGCTCTCGAAGGTGGCGCCGCAGCCGAACATGGCCTTGCATTCCTTGAAGTAGCGCGGGTCGCCGATGTTGGCCTTCAGGAAGTCGGGCTGGCTCAACGCGTACTCGGCGGCGCGGCGGATCTTGAGATTGTCGAACGGCGGCTGCTTCCAGTTGAAGCGGAACACGTAGGTGCTGCCGAGATGGTCCGGCACCTGGATCACGACGTTCTTGTCCTTCTCCAGCACCGGCAGGAGGTCGTGGGCCGGCGTCTCGACCATGTCGATCTCGCCCGACAGCAGGGCGTTGATCGCGGTCTGGCCGTCGGGGATCGAGACCCATTCGACGCGGTCGAGCTTGGCGACCTTGCCGCCGGCCAGGCTCGACGGCGGCTCCTTGCGCGGCACGTAGTCGGGATTGCGGACGTAGACGACCTTCTCGCCGGGTTTCCATTCGTCCTTCTTGAAGATGAACGGGCCCGAGCCCGTGGTGTCGGAGATCTGCTGGCTGATCGGCGTCTCGGCGACTCGCTTCGGCATGACGAACAGCGGCACCGATGCGGACTTGGCGAGCGTCTTCAGCACCAGCCCGAACGGCTCCTTGAGCACGATCTGGAAGGTCTTGTCGTCGACCGCCTTCATCGACTGGGTCACCTTGGCAAGCAGACCGCCCTGCACGTCCTTGTCGGTAAAGCGCTTGATCGAGGGGAGGACGTCGGCCGAGGTGACCGGCGTGCCGTCATGCCATTTCAGGCCGTCGCGCAGCTTGAACGTCCAGGTGAGCTGGTCGTCGCTTACCGTCCAGCTGTCGACCATCTGCGGCCGCGGCTCGAGCTTGGCATCGAGCGCGAACAGCGTGTCGTAGATCAGGTAGCCGTGGTTACGCACGATGTAGGCGGTGGTCCAGATCGGGTCGAGGATCTTGAGATCCGAATGCATCACCACCTTGAGCGTCTTGGGCTGCGCCAGCGCCGGCCCGGCGAGCAGCAGCGCAACAAGGGCGAACAGCGAACGGCGCAGCATGGGCGGTCTCCCTGGAGATTTATCGTCATCGCAGTGAATGTGCAGCGGCTGTCGCGGTCAAGCCCACTGGGCTACGATCGCGGACAATGGTGGACGCCTCGATCGCCTGGTGCGGCACGCCGTTGCGCGCCTCGGAACTCGCCGACTTTTTCGCCCGCAACGTCGGGCCCGGCTATATCTCGCACGCCGAGCTTCAGGGCGGGCGCGCACTGTCGCCGATCGAATGGCGGCCCGACCTCCTGGACGTCCTGTGCGCCGAGCTCATGCCGCGCCTGCAACCCGGCATGCCCGCGCCCGACAGCAGGCCCATCGCGGTGGCGGAGCAGGGCGAGGCGCTGGTCGGGCTCGCCTTCGTCACCTTCGCAGCCTCCGCGCCGGTGCCCTTCGCTATCGTCGACGACCTGATCGTCTCGCCCGACACGCGCGGCCGCGGCGTCGGCAGGGCCATGCTCGACTGGATCGCCGCCGAAGCCCGCGCACGCCGCATCGGCCGCCTGTTTCTCGAGAGCGGCATCGCCAACGAGCGGGCCCACCACTTCTTCGAGCGCGAAGGCTTCCGGCCAACCTCCGTCGTGATGATGCGCGAGCTTTAGGAACACCTCCCCATTCTGATGGGGAGGTGTCGACTCTTAAGCCCCGAGGCCGGCCATCTCGGTCAATCCCATCGCGACGGACAGCAGATCCGAGCCGCCGGCGAGGCGAGCGGACGGAGCGACTTGAGCGATCGCGGTCCGCACGGCAGGCACGCGACTGGACCCGCCGGTGAGGAAGATCGTATCGATGGCGGCAGGAGCGAGGCCGGCCGCGGCGATGCAGTCGCTCGCTGCCTTGCGCAGCCGGCCTATGCCGGCGTCGATGGCTTCGTCGAACTCGGCGCGCGTTGCGGTGACCGCGAGGCCGGACTCGAGGAAGGCCAGGGAGACGGCGGCGCACGCCTCGGCGCTGAGCGCGATCTTGGCGTCCTCCACGGCGAATGCCAGGCGATGGCCGAGCCGCCGGCGCACGATCGTCAACAGGCGTTCCACCTTACCCGGTTCGCAGGCGATCGACACCAGCTCGGCGAGCTCGCGCTCGTTCCTGTAGGTGTAGCCGAAGTTGATCGTCGACCAGGTCGCAAGCTGGTAATAGAGCGCGTTCGGCACCGGCAGGTTCTTTTCGACCAGCTGCGTGCCGAGACCCAGCAGCGGCATCACCGTGGCGAGGCTGAGTGCCGAATCGAAATCAGTGCCGCCCACGCGCACGCCGGCGTTCGCCAGCACGTCTGCGCGGCGGTCGGTGCGCGCGCGCCGTTGCGGACCGACCCGGATGACCGAAAAGTCGCTGGTGCCGCCGCCGATGTCGGCGACCAGGACCAATTCCTCGTGCTGCACCGTCCGTTCGTAGTGATGGGCCGCGGCGATCGGTTCATAGACGAAGGTGACGTCGCGGAAGCCGGCTCGTCCGGCAATCGCCGCGAGCACCTCCTGCGCCCGCGCGTCCGCTGCGTCATCGTCGTCGACGAAGCGCACGGGCCGCCCATGCACCACGGCCGTGATCTCTTGGCCGGCGAAGGCTTCGGCCTGGTGTTTCAGGTGTCGCACGAAGATCTCAACGACTTCGGTGAGCCGTACCTTGCGGCCACCCAGGCCGGTCTCCTCTTCGATCAGGGGCGAGCCCAGGATCGACTTCAGCGCGCGCATCAGGCGGCCTTCCGTCTGGCCGACATAGGCCGCGATGGCTGCGTTGCCGAACTGCACCCGGCCCTTGGTCTCGTAGTCGAAGAACACCGCGCTCGGCATCAGCGTGCTGCCCGCTTCGACGGGCGCGAGCGCGGCGCTCGTGCCACGGGCGACGCCGATCGCCGAGTTCGAGGTGCCGAAGTCCAGTCCGCAGGCGATCATCTTGAGCCCCAGAGATGAGAAGGGGCTCTCATCTATTGCGATGCGCCGAAAGTTGCCAGACTGTTTCTTTTCGCGTACTATCCGCTTGTTAGAAGGCTGTCCGAAAGCGGGTGGCCTTTTTTGTTGCGCTAAACAGTGCTAGGCGGTGTCCAAGTCGTCTCTTCGTCGAGCGGGTAGACCGGCCGCGGCAGCTTGGTCCAGGTGAAGTTCGCCAGCACCGGCGAGGTCAGGCCGGGGCAGTCGACCTCGTAGATCTGTTCCGGCTTGAAGAATTCGTCGAACCCGCCGCGGAAATGGCCGCGGCTCTTGACCACGACGACGCGCGCGTGGGCGATGTCGAGCCCGAAGCTCTCGAACTGGCGCGGGTCCATGCATTGGCAGCGATGCGTGATCACCACGATCTGGATGCCGCCGAGATCGAGCAGCGCCGACGGCCCCATGTCGGCGGAGACGTTGCGCAGCACGCCGCGCCGGCCGACGAACTTGCCGTCGGTCAGTTTCAGCACCTTGGTGTCCTCGCAGTCGAACGGCAGCGAGAATTCGTGCTTCTCCTTGGTGTTGAAGGAGGCGGTGAAGATCGCGCCTTCGCCCAACTCATGCGCCTTGGCGGCCAGCGCGGCGTCGTTGAACACACCGAAGATCACGCCCTTGGCGCCAGCGCTCTTGAGCGCGCGCAACAAGTAGGTCGTGTTGCCGCGCGCGCCGCCGCCCGGATTGTCGGCGACGTCGGCCAGGATGATCGGCTTGCGGCGGCGATCGCGGCCGACCGAGGCGGCAAGCTGGGTGGCGTCGCCGAGCGACATCATCGCCCGCTTGAAGCGCTCCTTCATGTCCCAGGCGCGCTTGGCCAGATCGAGCGACAGCGCCGCTGCCGCCTCGCGCTTGCCGTTGCGCGCCGTGACGACGGCGGTGAGGCCGTTCTTGGCCGAATCGGCATAGGCGAAGCCCGCCATCACCGAGACGTTCATGATGTCGCCGCCCACCTTGGTCTGTCCGTACTTGATCAGGTCGGCATAGGGCCCGCGCGCGGTGAGCAGCGCGATCGGCGGCGAGACGATCGGCACCTTGACCATCGTCACCGCGGTCTTGGCGCCGGCCAGGCATTCGCGCAGGTGCTTCGCCGCCTCGACGCCGCGCTCGTAGATGTCGTTGTGCGGGTTCTCGAGATAGCCGACGAACACCGACAGCGTGTCGGTCATCCGCCGCGAGACGTTGGCATGCAGGTCGAACACCGCGACCACCGGCACGCCGGGCCCGACGACCTCGCGCACCATTTCCAGCAGATCGCCGTCGGGGTCGTCGGTTCCCTCGGCGAGCGCCGCGCCGTGGCAGGAGACGAACACGCCGTCGACCGGCAGCACGGAGCGAAGCCCCGCCTCGATCTCTGCCAGGAAGCCCTTGAAGAAGACCTCCTCGACCGGACCGCCCGGCTGCGCCTGCGAGACGCGCAGGGGCACCGGCGTCCATGGACCGCTGCGATCCATCTCGGCGAAAAAGCCCGGCAGGTCGGGCAGGGTGATCGACGCCTCGGCGCGCGCCTCGGTGAGGATGCGGTTGCCGCGAATGTCGACGTCGGTCTCGAAGTCTTCCTTGGTGCTGACCGGCGAGAAGCGATTGCACTCGATGGCGAATCCCAGGACGGCGATTCGCGGGTTGTCCTTGGACAACGTCTCCCTCCAGGGCCCCGACAGGGGGCTAGCGATGGAGCGTCAGAAACGACTCCACCAACCGGTTGAAGGTAGTCGCCTGCTCGAAGTATGGCGAGTGGCCGGAGTCGGGGATCAGCTGTGCACTGGCGCAGGGCAGCCGGGAAGCGATCGCGTCGGCAAGGAACGCTGGAAAAACAATGTCTTGGCCGCCGGCAACCAGCAGCGTCGGCACGCGGAAATCCTTGAGATCGGAGAGCGTGCGGCTCGCTGTGCGACGCAGGCCGGCGCGTACCTTCTCCTTGTCGAGGGGGCCCGCCATCTCGTCGATGCTCTTATATAGGAGATGCAGGGCGGGCGTGCGCTCTGCCGCCGTCAGGCCGACGGCGGGATGGACGCCCTTGGCGAGACCGGCGGCGACCTTCGCTTCGGCATTTTTCGCCCACGCATCGTACTGTGCGCCGCCCGACGGGTCGGCGCCGCGGCGATCGATCGTGCCAGAGGTCGAGCTCAACACCAGCGCCTTCACCCTGCCGGGATGGGCGATCGCATATTCCAGCACGGTCCAGCCGCCCATCGACTGGCCGACCAGACGCACCTCGGCGCAGCCGAGATGGTCGACCAGCGCCGCAAGGTCGCCGGCATAGTCGGCAGGATCGGGCCCGCCCGGAATCGGATCGGACGGCGCGAAGCCGCGATGGGCGAAGGCAACACACGTGTAGTGCGGCGCGAAGTGCGCGACCTGCTGCCACCAGCTCATCTGGTTGCCACCCAGGCCATGGGCGAAAAAGAGGGCGGGTCCGCTGCCGGTGACTTCGTAGTGGAGCTTGCCGAACGGCCGCTCGAGTTTGCCGACGATGCGCTTCATCAGGGCCTCTCTAGAAGAGCACCAGCCTAGGGCCCGAGACGCCGAGCGGCCAGCGTCCCGCGGCGAACAGGCGGAACTTGCTTTCCAACGGCTGGCTCACGCCCGACAGCCGGGCGACGGCGAGCTGATACACCGCCTGCGCCGCGGCGCCCGCCGCGACATGGATCGAGGCCGCCGCGGCGCCGCCCATGCGCGCTGCCGCCGTCGCCGCCTTGCCGTGCACCAGATCGCCCGCCTCGGTCGTGAGCTCGGTGAGCGCGGTCCACAGCGCGCCCTCGGGATACTGGGCCTTGGCCCGCGCCAGCAGCTCCTTGCGCAGCGCCTCCTCGCGGTTCCACCAGTCGAGCGTTGCCGACGATTTCAGGAAGGCCTCGGCGTCCGCCCACGAGGCGACGCGCTGCACCTCGGTGGCGCCCGAGTAGGCCGTCGCATCGGCCCGATCGCCGTCGGTCAACGGCTCGCCCAATGCCGCGAACCACGAGCCAGTTCGGATTTCGATGCGAAGTGTTTCGAGCATCGGGATCATTGCGGGAGCGCGGCCACTCCGGTGGCTCTGTCATCCTGAGCGAAGCGAAGGATCTCATGGCGCTTCCAACGGAATGCCTGTTGATCGGCCATTCGCTTCGCTCAGGACGACAGAGTTTGAGCGCCACTGGAGTGGCGCGCTCCCCAGCAAAGACACTACGCCGCCAGCCGTACCTCGGGTAGGGTGAGGCCGTACTTGGCGGCGACCTCGGTGGCGCGCTTGACGAAGTCCTGGCGCATCTCGTCATTGGTGCGCTGCTTGATCTTCCACTTGCGGAAGATCTCGTTGTTCCTCGACTTCGAGCCGCCGAAGAATTTCGGCAGATAGGGCCAGTATTCGGTCACGGCTGCCTGAAGCCGCGCCTTGCCTTCGGGCGTCTTCACCAGCTCGGCCGAAAAGTCCTCGCCGAACTGGGCGTGGAAGCGCTCCTCCGGCATGGTCGCGCGCGCGAGGTTGCGCAGCGGGTGGAACGTGCAGTGCAGCAAGTCCTCGACCTGCAGGATCTCGGCGAGATCGGCCAGCAGCTTGATAGCGACGAATTCCTCCCAGGTCTTGAGCGGAAACTCGAAGATCGACAACGGCTTCTTGCCGGCGCCCGGCAGCATGCGTTCCTCGGGGATGCCCATCTGCACGCCGAGCTGCTTGAAGCGCACGTGATGGCCGTACTCCTCCATCGCCACCCGGCAGGTCAGCCACTTGGCGTAGGGCGTCGGCGCGTAGGCGATCGCCGGCTCATCGAACACCTGCGCGCCGTAGAGCTCGTTGATAGCGTGGCTGATTACCAGCTTTGAGACGGCCTCGCGATATTCCTCGGGCGCTGACTTCAGCTCTTCGACGGTCTTGACGACGAGGTCGGACATGAGGGGCTCCGTTACACCAGCGGTTCGGTATTGAAGGCTTCGAGATCGGTCGTCATGTCGGTGAACTTGGCCCCGAGCTTGGCGATGAGGTCGCTCGCCAGCTGCTCGGGCTTGTCGACCTCGAGCTTGGCGACCGGCCGCGGCTGGCCGAACAGGAAGACCTCGCGGCCGCGCACGCCCAGCAGCTGGCCGGTGATGCTCTTGGCAGCCGGCGTGCAGAGCGCCGTCACCAAATTGGCGACATGGTGCGCGCCGATCTTGAGCGCGCGCTCCTTGTAGGTCTTCTGCGCCTCGTTGGCAGGCTGGATGATGTCGGTCACGCGCGTGCGCGCGAACGGCGCCACGGCATTGACCGTGATCGCCGCGCGCTGCAGGTCCATGGCGGCGACGCGGGTGAGGCCGAACAGGCCGGCCTTGGCGCTGGCATAGGCCGACTGGCCGAGATTGCCGTAAAGGCCCGCCGACGAGACGATGTTGACGATGCGGCCCCAGTCGTAGGTGGCGCCGCCGCGGCCGCTCTTGCCCTGGTCGCGCATCACCGCGGATGCGGCGTTGATCAGGTAGAACGGTGCCGACAGGTTGTTGCGGATCACCGCGTCCCAGTCGCGCGGATCGGCGCGGAACACGAAGGCGTCGCGCAGGATGGCGGCGTTGTTCACCACGATGTCGATGCCGCCGAAGGTCTTCACGGCTATTTCGACGAGGTGCTTGGCCGCGCCAGGCGAGGCGACCGATTCGGTGAAGGCGATCGCCTTCTTGCCAATCGCTTCGGCCACTTCCTTCGCCGGCGACGGATCGGCGCCCTCGCCGCCGATCGAGACGCCGACATCGGCAACGATCACGCTGGCGCCCGCGGCCGCCAGCTGCTCGGCGATCGCGCGGCCGATGCCGCGGCCGGCGCCGGTGACGATCGCGGCGCGCCCTTCCAGTGAAGTCATAGTTCCGCTCCCGTTTTCTTGCCCGCCTGGGCCATTTCCGCCGCCGTGTAGAAGGCATCGGCGTGGATGTCGATCCGCCGCATGCCGCGCTGCTCGAACAGCTGCGTCGCCGCCTCGACCATGACCGGCGGGCCGGCGAGATAGGCCTTGCAACCGTCGAACTCGTCGAAGTCCTGGGCGACCGCCTCGTGCACCAGGCCGGTGCGATTGCCGCCGCCCGCGGCCTCGCTCAGCACCGGCGTGAAATGAAGGGTGTCGTGCTTGGCCGCGAGCGCGGTGAAATGGTCGTGCAGGTAGAGGTCGCGCTCGCTGCGGACGCCGAAATAGAGATAGATGTGCTGCGGCAGCCGTTGGCCGAGCGCGCGCTCGACGATCGACTTGATCGGCGCGATGCCCGAACCGCCGGCCACCGCGATGAGCGGACCGCGATGGCTCTCGCGCAGGTAGGCGGCGCCGAACGGGCCTTCGACCCGCACCCTGTCGCCGATCTTCAGCCGTTCGGCGACATAGGCGCTGGTCGTGCCGCCCTCGGTGCGCCGCACATGGAACTCGAGCACCGGATCGCCCGGCACGTTGGCCATCGAATAGTCGCGCGGTGCACAGCTCTCGAAGGTCACCGAGGCGAACTGGCCGGCCGAGAAATCGAACGGCCCGCCCTGGTCAATCGCCAGCCGTACTCGCTTGATGTCGTGCGTGGCATCGTCGAGGCCGACCACGCGGCAGGCGAGGATGCGGCGCGGATGGACGATCAGGTCGTCCTCCTCGAGCCATGCGACCTCGCAGTCGGACCATGGCACGGCGCGGCAGGCGAGAATCAGGCCGCGCGCCTTTTCCTCATCGGACAGCGCGAACTCCGAATAGCCCTCCATCGCCACCTCGCCATTCACGAGATGCGACTTGCAGGCGCCGCAATTGCCCGACTGGCAACCGAACGGATAGTCGACGCGCTGGTCGAGCGCGCTCCACAGGATCGTCGCGCCGGTCGGCACTTCGATCGTCTTGTCGGCCTTGACGATACGGACCTTGAAGCTCATGGAGAGAGTACGTCCTGGCGAATTTGTTTGCCCCCCAAACAATATCCGTTTACCACTTGGGGCCATGGCTCGTCCATCGGCCAAAAACCCCGCGCATAGCCTCGATCGCGGCGTCCTGCCGTCATTGCTGGGCTATGCGCTCAGGCGCACCCAGTCCGCGGTGTTCGCCGATTTCGCCGCCACGTTCGCCCAGGCCGGCGAGGCGTTGACGCCGGGCGAATTCGGCCTGCTGGTGCTGGTCGAGCGCAATGCCGGCCTGAGCCAGATGGCGCTGGCGCGCGCGCTCGGGATCGACCGCTCGACCCTGGTGCCGATCCTCAACCGCCTGCAGGCGCGCGGCCTCCTGGTGCGGCGCTCCTCGCCGACCGACGGCCGCACCCATGCGCTGGGCCTCACGCCGGATGGCGGGCAGGCTTTAGCCAAGTTCGCGCGGCTGGTGAAGGCGCACGAGAAGCGCATCGCCTCGGGCCTGTCGGCCTCGGAAGCCCGCAGGCTGATCGAACTGCTGGAGAAGGTGAGAGACAAGGCGCACGCATGAGCTCCACCCATCCCGATTTCGCCGGCGTCGACGCCGCGAGCATGACCGACGCCGACATGCTGCGGCATTTCAACGACCATCGCATCGAGCCGACCCGGCTGCTCAACGGCGAATTCCTGTCGGTCGATTCCGAGCGTGGCACGTGCCGGGCCCGCTTCACCATCGTGCCGGCCTTCTGTCATTCGCAGGGCCGCATCTGCCAGGGCGGCTTCCTGACGGGGATGCTCGACATCGCCATGGCGCACGCCGCGATCGCCAGGGGCCGGCTGGCCCTTGCCGTGCCGACGCTCGAGCTCAAGATCAGCTTCCTGGAGGCGGTCGGGCCCGGCCAGGTAATCGCCGAGGGCCGGGTGATGCGCTGGGGCGGCAGCGTCGGCTTCCTCGACGGCGAGCTCCGCGACGAGCAGGGACGGCTGATCGTCCACGCCACTTGCACAGTGAAGATCGTCCGGCCAAAGAGGGCTTAGTCACTCAATCTCTGTGGCCGATCACGTCGGCCAGTGCCTGGGCGAGCCCAGTGGAATCCTTCGGTCCCGGCCGGCGGAAGGTGCCAGCCGTCGGCTTGCGCGGATTGAGGCGCACCAGCCCCTCGGCCATCGTCACCGCGGCCTGGATGCCGTCGACCAGCGGCACCGGCACACGCTCGCGGATCTTGTTGGCGAGGCCCGCGAGCGGCGCGCCAGCGAGGATGATCACGTCGGCCTTGTCGTTGGCGACGGTGCGGTTGGCCAAGTCGACCAGCACCTGCTCCTTCTCGTCCTGCACCGCGTCGATCGACGTGAAGGCCTCGTCGAGAGTACGGATCGCCGCGCAGCGGCCCGACAGGCCGTGCCAGGCGACGATCTCGGCGAACCACGGCTCGAGCGACCGAGAGAAGCTCACGATCCCGAAGGTGCGGCCGAGCGTGCAGGCGATAAGCATCGCCGCCTCGGCCATGCCGACCACCGGGAAGTCGAACAGCTCGCGCGCGCCGCCCAGGCCCGGATCGCCGAACGCCGCGGCGATGGCGGCATCGAAGGTGCCGCGCTTCTCGGCCAGCATCTCCAGCATCACGGTGCTGCCGATCGCCGCCTCCGCGCGGGTCGCGATATAGGGCACGCCGCGCGGCGCGGTCATCGCGATCAGCTCGGTGCCGGGACTGGCGACCAGCCTGCCGGCGGCGACAAGGCGATCGGTGACACCCGTCGAAGTGTTGGGATTGGCGACCAGGATCTTCAAGGCACGTCATCCTATCGTGCGGGACGAGACGGGTCGAATGCAGGCGAAACCTCCGCAGGCCGGGGCGGGCGGTTGATGTGACCGCGACAAGTCGCGACACTCGGCGCATGCCTGACCGTGACGACCTGGGAGCCGCCTGGCGCGTTCCCCCCAGCCGCTATCTCGCCGATCGACCGCCGGAGTTCTCCGTCGGCGCGCCGACCTCTTGCTATGTGGCGATGGCCGACGGCTGCCGGCTGGCGGTCGACGTCATCCTGCCCAACGGCGATGCCGGCCGACGCTGGCCGACCGTCCTGATCCTCACGCCTTACGTACGCCGCTTCGAGCTGACGCCGGGCGCTCGAGAGGTCGAACCGTCGCCCAACACCTATCGCTATCGCGACATGTTCGTGCCGCGCGGCTACGCCCTGGTGGTGGTCGATGCGCGCGGCACCGGCGCCTCGTTCGGCACGCGCGATTCCTTCCGCTCGCCGCGCGAACGCGCCGACTACAAGCTGATCGCCGACTGGATCGTGGCGCAGCCCTGGAGCGACGGCCGGATCGGCGCGACCGGCATCTCCTATCTCGGCGCGGCCTGCGATTTCCTGGCGAGCACCGGCCACACCGCGGTCAAAGCGATCGCCCCGCTGTTCGCGGTGTGGGACACCTGGGCCGACAACTATTATCCCGGCGGCTTGCTGATCAAGCGGCTGGCGCTGGTTTATGACGAGCTGATGCTGGCGCTCGACCACGACCGCCGGGACCTGCGCAAAAAGTTCTCCTACTTCGCCAATCCCGCGCTGCTCGGGCCGATGCCGGTGGACGACGATCGCGACGGTTCGCTCGCCCGCGCGGCGGTCAAGGAGCATCTCGCGAATTTCCGCATGCCCGACTTCATGGCCGAGTTCAAATGCCGCGACGACGCCTTGCCCTACGACCCGGCCTTCACGCCCGCCGCCTTCAGTCCTTACAACTACCTCGATGAGATGCCGCGCGACGTCGCGGTCTATGCCGTGTCGGGCTGGACCGACGGCGCGGGCTACGCCAACGGCGCGCTGTCGCGGTATCTGACGCTGCCGAACAAGAACAAGCGCCTGCTGCTCGGGCCGTGGGACCACGGCGCGCGCGTGAACTCCTCGCCGTGGCGGGCACGGCAGGAACCGGAGTTTCCCCTGCTGGGCGAGGTGCTGCGCTTCTTCGACCAGCATCTCGCCGGACGCGACACCGGGCTCGCCGACGAGGCGCCGATCCACTACTTCGCCGTCCATGCCGAGGAATGGCGCTCGGCCGAGAACTGGCCGCCGGCCAGTGGCCGCCGCCGCCTCTATCTCGCGCCGAACCGCCAGCTCTCCGAGGCGCAGCCTAACGCGTCGACCGTCGAGGAGGTGAAAGGCCGACTTCGCCGCCGGCAGCGGCACCCAGACGCGCTACGAGCGCATCGCCGCCATCGACGCGACCGACTACTACAACGACTGGACCGAGCGCGAGGCCAGGCTCGCGAGCTTCACGACGGCCGCACTCGATGCACCGGTCGACATCGCCGGCCATGCCGTGGCGTCGCTGTGGCTCGCCTCGAGCGAGCCGGATGCGGCGATCTTCGTCTACCTGTCGGAAGTCGAGGCCGACGGCCGCGTGCGCTACGTCACCGAAGGCGTGCTGCGCGCGATCCATCGCGCCGAAGCGCCGCCACCCCGCGCCTATCGCACGACCTGGCCGTGGCGCACTTTTGCGCGCAAGGATGCGAAACCGATGCCGATCGGCGAGCCGCAGCTCCTGAAGTTCGCGCTGTTGCCGGTCGCCTGGCGCTTCGCCGAGGGCAGCCGCATCCGGCTGTCGATCGCCGGCGCCGATGCCGATCATTTCGTGCAGACGCCGCATGGCCGCCCGCCGGCGCTGAGCGTCCAGGGCGGCAGCATGATCGAACTGCCGACAGCCGGCTGAGATGCGCAGCCGGCTGTGGTACGTCGCCGCCGGCGTGATCGCGCTGGTGGGCCTCGGCGCCGCAGCGCTCTACGTGGTGCCGCGGATCGGCAGGGTGGATCAGGGAGTCATCCGGATCGTGATGCCGGGCAGTGCCGCGCTGGCACTCGACACGCCCGGCCACTACACGATCTTCCACGAGCGCCGCAGTGTGGTCGACGGCCGCTACTATGCCTCCGACTCGGCCGATGGCCTCAAGGTGACGCTCGCCGACCCACGCGGCGCGCCGGTCGCCCTGGTCGACCCCAGGATGTCGACCACCTATCAGATGGGCAACCGAGAGGGCCAGGCGATCCTTGCTTTCGATGCCGCCCAGCCCGGCCGCTATCGGCTGAGCGCAAGCCTGGCGAGCGGCGCCGCGGAACCCAAGGTGGTGCTCGCGGTCAGCCAAGGGCTGTTCGGCAACGTCGTCCAGTTGGTGTTCAAGACCCTCGGCATCGCCTTCGGCAGCCTCGGCATCGCTGGCCTGCTCGTGGCGGTCGTCGCCTGGCGGCGGTCGAAAATGGTGGCAACGCCAGCGGCCGACAGTTAGCCTCGTACCAAAGCCGGCGCGTCAATGACCGGCAGTTTGGGAGGACAAATGGGAGACGGCACGGCCGCGTTGTCGGCCGCGCACCGTTATTGGGCGCGGCTGGAAGACGGCATGAACCTGGTGGCCGCGGCCGCGATCTTCTTCCTGATGTTCGTCGGCGTGTTCCAGATCGTCGGCCGCACCGTGTTCGGCACGGCGATCTACGGCTACATCGACTACATGGAGCAGGCGAGCGCGCTGTTCGCCTTCCTCGGCATCTCCTACGCCCAGCGGGTCGGCGCGCATATCCGCATGGACCTGCTGCTGCGCGGCTTCTCGCTGCGCTTCCTGTGGGCCATGGAGCTGTTCGCCGTGCTGATGGCGCTGGTCGTCATCGTCATCCTGGTCGACACGACCTGGGAGAACTTCCTGCGCGCCTATCAGCTCGGTGATTCGACCATCGACATCAAGCTGCCGGTTTGGCCGACCAAGCTCCTGGTGCCGTTCGTGCTGCTCGTGCTGGCGGTGCGGCTGGTGCTGCAGAGCCTCGACTACATGCGCCTGGTCCGCCATCCCGACGCACAGCCGATCGCCGTACCGGTGATCGAAACCATCGAGGTGCAGGCGCAAAACGAGATCGACGAGGCGCTCGGCCGCGAGGAGCGCCGGCCATGAGCGTCGAGCCGCTGACCCTGGGCATCATCGGCTGCGGCCTGCTGATCGCCCTCTGCGTGGTCGGAGTGCGCATCGCCTTCGCCGCCGCCCTCGTCGGCGCCTTCGGGCTCGCCATGCTGGCCGGCTTCGGGCCCGGCCTGCGCACCGCCGGCGTCGTGCCGCACGCCTCGGTCGTCAACTACACGCTGAGCGTGCTGCCGATGTTCATCCTGATCGGCTACCTCGCCTACTACGCCGGCATCACCCAGGCGGCGTTCGAGGCGGCGCGGCGCTGGCTCGGCTGGCTGCCGGGCGGGCTCGCCATCGCCACCGTCTATGCCGTGGCGGGCTTCTCCGCGGTCTCCGGCGCCAACACCGCGGCCGCCGCCGTGTTCGCCAAGGTGGCGATCCCCGAGATGCTGAAGGCGGGCTACAACAAGCGCCTGGCGGCCGGCGTGGTCGCCGCGGGCGCCACGCTCGATTCGCTGATCCCGCCCAGCGCGCTGCTGGTGGTCTACGGCATCATCACCGAGCAGTCGGTCGGCAAGCTGCTGGTCGCGGGCTTCGCGCCGGGCATCTTCTCGGCCTTCGTCTACACCGCGATCATCCTCGTCATGTGTTGGCGCAACCCGGACTACGGCAAGCCGATCCGCGGCTACACCTGGCCGCAGCGCTTCAAGTCGCTGCCCGGCACGCTGCCGATCGTGCTGGTGATCGCCATCATCTTCTATTCGATGCTGTTCGGCTGGGCGACGCCGACCGAGGCGGGCGCGCTGGGCGCGCTGTGCGTCTTCGTGATCGCGCTGGCCAACGGCATGAAATGGCCCGAGCTGCGCGGCGCGCTGCTCGAGACGGCTCGGCTGACGGCGGTGATCTTCACCGTCGTCTGGGGCGTGCTGATCTTCGTCCGCTTCCTGGGCTTCGCCGGCCTACCCGAGGAGATTGCGCGCTGGGTGACCGAGCTCAAGGTCGCGCCGATCTGGATCCTGCTGGCGATCTACCTGATCTACCTCATCCTGGGCACGATCCTCGAAGGCGTCGGCATGTTCCTGCTGACGCTTCCGGTGATCTTCCCGGTGATCGAGGCGCTGGGCTACGACCCAATCTGGTTCGGCATCATCCTGGTCAAGCTGAACGGGATCGCCACCCTGTCGCCGCCGGTCGGCCTGGTGGTGTTCGTGGTCAACGGCGTGCGGCCCGACATCTCGGTCGCCGACATCTTCCGCGGCATCTGGCCGTTCATCTTCGCCGACCTGATCACGATCGCCTGCCTGACCGCGTGGCCGGAGATCGTGACCTTCATCCTCGACGCCGCCGGATAGCGCGGCCTCACGCCGGTGCGGTTCGACGGGCCCACCAGCGCGTCAGCAGACCGGCAAACGGCGGCAGCAAACCAAGTCCCGTCACGAAGGGCCCGATCTCGGCGAACAGGCAGTCCCAGCCGGTCTTCCATCCGAGCAGGCATTCGTATTCGCTCGCCGAGAAAGCGGCTCCCGCCAGGACCAGCGGATTGGCGAGGCTCCCGACCAGCCACAGCTTCCAGCCGGCAGCATCGAATCCCGGCCACCATCTGCAGGCGGTTGCGCTGACGGCCGCTCCGGCGGCAAGGCCGGCGCTGAAGATCGCGACGGCGACCCAGTCGAAAAACAGGCCGGTCGCGATCCCGACAACGGCCGCACCGACGACCTGTCCGAGGGCGAACGGATGTGGCCGAATTCGACGATCGACAACCCAACCCATCGATACTCCCCCGAGTCTGCGCAAGAGCAATCCTGCGCCTCTCCCCAAGCCGGCGAAAGGCGGGGCAACGGCATTTCGGCCGCTTCTCTTCGCCTCGATCGCGATGGACGCCGACATCAGCAGGATCACGTGACGGGCTCATTGGACAGGATCGCGCGCGGCAACGTCGCTGGGCAGGCAACCACTGCACGAGATTCGGAGCACAAATCAAAATGAGGGTTGTGTGCGCCCGTCGCTTCTCTGCTAGGGTGACTGACATTCAGTGGAGTAGCGCGTGGCCGACCGTCTCACGGGTAGCCTCAGGGAGGCGGGCGGTCAGTCCAATGGGACGCCCGGTGTTGCAACAGCCACCGGTGATCTCGCCGGAACATTTGTTGTCCAGAGCAACCGGGCCAAGACCTATGGCCGGTTCACGATCGATGCAGCCGGCACCTGGACCTACACGCTGAACGACGGCAATGCCGACGTGCAGGCGCTGAACTCGGGCGGGGTGCTGCACGAGCTGGTGACGATCACGATGGTCGGCGGCGGGACCAAGCAGATCGACATCACCATCAAGGGCGCCAACGACTCCGCGGTGATCAGCGGCACGGTGCGCGGCACCGTGATGGAGAAAGGCGGCGTCGCCAACGGCACGGCAGGCACGCCGACGGCGACCGGCGATCTCAATGCGACCGACGTCGACAGCGCGCCGACCTTCGCGGCGCAAAGCAACGTCGCCAAGACCTACGGCCGGTTCACGATCGATTCAGCCGGCACCTGGAGCTACGCGCTGAACGACAGCAACGCCGACGTGCAGGCCCTGCACACGGGCGACACGCTGCACGAGCTGGTGACGGTCAAGACGGCGGACGGCACGGCCAAGGTGATCGACATCACCATCAAGGGCGCCAACGACGCCGCGTCGATCAGCGGCACGGTGCGTGGCTCGGCGATGGAGAAGGGCGGCGTCGCCAACGGCACGGCCGGAGTGGCGACGGTGACCGGCGACCTCGATGCGACCGACGTCGACGATCCGGCGGGCTTCGTGGCGCAGAACAATGCAGCCAAGCCCTATGGCCGGTTCACGATCGATGACACGGGTGCCTGGAGCTACACGCTGAACGACGGCAATGCCGACGTGCAGGCGCTGAACTCGGGCGACACGCTGCACGAGCTGGTGACGGTCAAGACGGCGGACGGCACGTCGAAGGTGATCGACATCACCATCAAGGGGGCCAACGACGCGGCCTCAATCAGCGGCACGGCCTTGGGCTCGGTGACGGAGAAGAGCGGCGCGGCCAACGGCACGGCCGGGGCGGCTACCACGACGGGCGACCTCGATTCGACAGACAGCGACGATCCGGCGACGTTCGTGGCGCAGAACAACGCCGCCAAGAGCTATGGCCGGTTCTCGATCGACGCCACGGGCGCCTGGACCTACACGCTGAATGACAGCAATGCCGACGTCCAGACGTTGAACAGTGGCGACACGCTGCACGACCTGGTGACGGTCAAGACGGCGGATGGCACGTCGAAGGTGATCGACATTACCGTCAAGGGGGCCAACGACGCGGCGGTGGTCACGGGGACGGCGACCGGCTCGGTGACGGAGAAGAGCGGCGTCAACAACGGCACGGCCGGCACGCCGACGGCGACCGGCGATCTCAACGCGACCGATATCGACAGCGCGACGACCTTCGTGGCGCAGAACAATGCCGCCAAGAGCTACGGTCGGTTCACGATCGATGCGACCGGCGCCTGGACCTACACGCTGACCGACAGCAACGCCGACGTGCAGGCACTGAACACCGGCGACACGCTGCACGATCTGGTGACGATCAAGACGGCGGATGGCACGACCAAGGTGATCGATATCACCCTCCACGGCGCCAACGACGCGGCGGTGATCAGCGGCACGGCGACAGGCTCCACGACCGAGGCGGGGGGGTTCGGCAACGCGATCCCGGGGGGCCCGACCGCGACCGGCGACCTCGATGTGACGGATGTCGACAGCGCGGCGACGTTCGTGACGCAGACCAATGCGGCCAAGAGCTACGGCACCTTCTCGATCGACTCGGGCGGCGTCTGGACCTACACGCTCGATGACACCAAGGCCGCCGTGCAGGCGCTGGGCGTCGGCGACACGTTGCACGAGCTGGTGACGGTAGCGACGGCCGACGGCACGACCCGGCAGATCGATATCATGATCGACGGCTCGAGCGACTCTGGCTTCGACCTCACCTATCTGACGCCGGCGCTGGGCTTCGTCATCCAGGGCGCCGAGGAGGGCGATCGGACCGGCCGCAGCGTTTCGTCGGCGGGCGACGTCAACGGCGACGGCTTCGCCGACCTGATTGTCGGCGCGCCGTATGGCGGCAACTATGCCGGCGACGCGTATGTCGTGTTTGGCAAGGCGTCGGGGTTCGGCACGGTGGACGGCACGGGCCGTTCGGTGCTCGACTTGGCGACCCTCTCGCCGAGCAGCGGCTTCGTCGTCCGGAGCGATGCGGGGTACGATTTTGTCGGCTGGAGCGTTTCGGCGGGCGACGTCAACGGCGACGGCTTCGCCGACCTGATCGTCGGCTCGCTGACGAACGGCGCCGGCGGCGCCGGCAAGTCCTATGTCGTGTTGGGCCACGCCTCGGGGTTCGGCACGGTGGACGGCACGGGCCGCGCGGTGCTCGACCTGACGACTCTCTCCCCGTCGGCCGGCTTCATCGTGCAGGGCGACGCGGTGGGCGATAATGCCGGCTGGAGCGTCTCGTCGGCGGGTGACGTCAACGGCGACGGCTTCGCCGACCTGATCGTCGGGGCGAAGGTTGGTGACGACGGCGGCAGCAATGCCGGCGAGGCCTATGTGGTGTTCGGCAAGGCGTCGGGCTTCGGCACCGTGGACGGCGCGGGCCGGTCGGTGCTTGACCTGACGGCGCTGTCGCCGGCGGCCGGCTTCATCGTGCAGGGCGATGAGGCGGGCGACCAGGCCGGCTTCAGCGTGTCGGCGGCGGGCGACGTCAACGGCGACGGCTTCGCCGACCTGATCGTCGGCGCGAAGTATGGCGACGACGGCGGCAGCAATGCCGGCGAGGCCTATGTGGTGTTCGGCAAGGCGTCGGGGTTCGGCACGGTGAACGGCACGGGCCGTTCGGTGCTCGACCTGACGACGCTGTCGGAGGCGGACGGCTTCATCGTCCAGGGCGACACGGCACAAGATCAAGCCGGCTTCAGCGTGTCGTCGGCGGGCGACGTGAACGGCGACGGCTTCGCCGACCTGATCGTCGGGGCGAGCGGTGGCGACGACGGCGGCAGCAGTGCCGGCGAGGCCTATGTGGTGTTCGGCAAGGCGTCGGGGTTCGGCACGGTGGATGGCACGAGCCGGTCGGTGCTCGATCTGACGACGCTGTCGGAGGCGGACGGCTTCATCGTGCAGGGCGATGTGGCGGGCGACCAGGCCGGCTTCAGCGTTTCGGCGGCGGGCGACGTCAACGGCGACGGCTTCGCTGACCTGATCGTCGGCGCGCGGTTCGACGACGGCGGCGGCGACCAGTCCGGCGAGGCCTATGTGGTGTTCGGTCATGCGTCGGGCTTCGGCACGGTCGACGGCACGGGCCGCTCGGTGCTCGACCTCACGGACCTTGCCCCGGCCGACGGCTTCATCGTGCAGGGCGACGCGGCGGGCGATCAGGCCGGCTATAGCGTTTTGTCGGCGGGTGACGTGAATGGCGACGGCTTCGCCGACCTGATCGTCGGGGCGCCTCGCGGCGACGACGGCGGCGACGACGCCGGCGAGGCCTATGTGCTGCTTGGCGGCGCGTTCGGCGGCTCGACCGCGCCGGTGACCACCTCAGGCACGGGTGCGGCGGAGATCCTGATCGGCGGGGCGGGTGACGACACGTTGTCGGGCGGTGGCGGCGTCGATTCGATCCGCGGCGGCGCCGGCGACGATGCGCTGTCGGTTGGCGACACGGCGTTCCGCAGCGTCGACGGCGGCGGCGGCACGGACACGCTGGGCCTGGCCGGGTCGGGCCTGGTGCTCGACCTGTCGAACCGGACGCTCGCGGCGAAAGTCACGGGGATCGAGGCGATCGATCTCACCGGGACGGGCAACAACACGCTGACGCTCGACCGCCTGGCGGTGCTGAACGAGGTCGGCGCGAACGAAGACGGTGTGCATGTCCTGACGATCAAGGGCAATGCCGGCGACAAGGTGTTGTTTGTCGAGGTGCAGTGGAGCAACGCCGGAACGATCACCGAAGGGGCGATCACCTACGACCGCTTTGTCAACGGCAACGCCGAAGTACGGATCGCCCAGGACGTGACGGTGTCCTCCGTGCCGTTCGACCTCACCTTCCTGACGCCGGCGCAGGGCTTCGTCATCCAGGGCGATGCGGCGAGCGATCAGGCCGGGCGGAGCGTTTCGTCGGCGGGTGACGTCAACGGCGACGGCTTCGCCGACCTGATCGTCGGGGCACCGTACGGCGACGACGGCGGCAACAATGCCGGCGAGGCCTATGTGGTGTTCGGCACGGCGTCCGGGTTCGGCACGGCCGACGGCATGGGCCGCGCCGTGATCGACCTGACTGAGCTCGCCCCGGCCAGCGGCTTCATCGTCCGGGGCGACGCGGCGTATGACAATGCCGGCATCAGCGTTTCGGCCGGCGACGTCAACGGCGACGGCTTCGCCGACCTGATCGTCGGCGCGCGGTTCGGCAACGGCGGTGGCACCGGTGCCGGCGAGACCTATGTGGTGTTCGGCAAGGCGTCGGGGTTCGGCACGGCGGTGTCGGGACGCTCGGTGATCGACCTGACGACTCTCGCGCCGACGGACGGCTTCATCGTCCAGGGTGACATGGCCAACGACTATGCCGGCCGGAGCGTTTCGTCGGCGGGCGACGTCAACGGCGACGGCTTCGCCGACCTGATCGTCGCCGCGCCGAGGGGAGGTGGCACCCCGGCCGGCGCGGACTACGTGGTGTTCGGAAAGGCATTGGGCTTCGGCACAGTCGACGGTACGGGCCGCTCGGTGCTCGACCTGACGGACCTCAGCCCTGCCGACGGTTTCATCGTCCTGGGCGACCCGGGGGACCGGGTCGGCCTCAGCGTCTCGTCGGCCGGCGACGTCAATGGCGACGGCTTCGCCGACCTGATCGTTGGCGTGTCGAATGGCGACGACGGCGGCAACAATGCCGGCGAGGCGTATGTGGTGTTCGGCACGGCGTCGGGGTTCGGCACGGTCGACGGCACGGGCCGCGCGGTGCTCGACCTGACGGACCTCGTACCTGCGGCCGGGTTCATCGTCCAGGGCGACTCAGGCGGCGACTATGCCGGCGCCAGCGTTTCGTCGGCCGGCGACGTCAACGGCGACGGCTTCGCCGACCTGATCGTCGGCGCGACAGGAAACGACGACGGCGGCAACTATGCCGGTGAGGCCTATGTGGTGTTCGGCAAGGCGTCGGGGTTCGGCACGGTCGACGGCACGGGCCGCGCGGTGATCGACCTCACGACTCTCGGGCCGATGGACGGCTTCATCGTCCAGGGCGAGGCGACGTACGATAATGCCGGCTTCAGCGTTTCGTCGGCAGGGGACGTGAACGGCGACGGCTTGGCCGACCTGATCGTCGGCGCGGTCGGTGGCGACGACGGCGGCGGCAATGCCGGCGAGGCCTATGTGGTGTTCGGCAAGGCGTCGGGATTCGGTGCGATCGACGGCACGGGCCGGGCGGTGATCGATCTCACGGAGCTTTCCTCCGCCGACGGCTTCATCGTCCAGGGCGACTCAGGCGGCGACAATGCCGGCATTAGCGTTTCGTCGGCGGGCGACGTGAACGGCGACGGCTTCGACGACCTGATCGTCGGAGCGCCGTATGGCGACGATGGCGGCAGCGATGCCGGCGAGGCCTATGTACTGTTCGGCGGGGCGTTCGGCGGCTCGGATGAGCCGGTGACGACCACCGGCACTTCCGCGGCGGAGATCCTGATCGGCGGAGTGGGCGACGATATGCTGGCAGGCGGCGCCGGCGCCGATTCGATCCGCGGCGGCGCCGGCGACGATGCACTGTCGGTCGGCGACACGGGGTTCAGAAGCGTCGATGGCGGCAGCGGCCGCGATACCCTCGCGCTGGCGGGTAGTGGCATGACACTCGACCTCACGAACCGTCCACAGGCGGCGAAGGTGACGGGGATCGAGGCGATCGACCTCACCGGCAGCGGCAACAACACACTGACGCTCGACCGATTGGCGGTGCTGAACGAGGTCGGCGCGAACGAAGACGGCGTGCATGTCCTGACGGTCGACGGCAACGCCGGCGACACCGTGTCGTTCGTCGGTGCGCAGTGGACCGATGTCGGCACCCTCGTCGAAGGGGCAGTCACCTACGACCGCTATGTCGACGGCAACGCCGAGGTGCGGATCGCTCAAGCCGTGACGGTTTCTTTTCCGGTCGACCTTTCCTTCCTGCGGCCGTCGCAGGGCTTCATCGTGCAGGGCGACTCTGGCGGCGATCAGGCCGGCGTCAGCGTTTCGTCGGCGGGCGACGTGAACGGTGACGGCTTTGCCGACCTGATCGTCGGCGCACCTCGAGGCGATGACGGCGGCACCGACGCCGGCGAGGCCTATGTGGTGTTCGGCACGGCGTCGGGCTTCGGGACGACGGTATCGGGCCGCTCGGTGCTCGACCTGACGACACTGTCGCCGGCCAACGGCTTCATCGTGCAGGGCGACGCGGGGGGCGATCAGGTCGGCTTCAGTGTTTCGTCGGCGGGTGATGTGAACGGGGACGGCTTCGCCGACCTGATCGTCGGCGCACCCTATGGCGACGACGGCGGCGGCAATGCCGGCGAGGCCTATGTGGTGTTCGGCAAGGCGTCGGGATTCGGTGTGATCGACGGCACGGGCCGTGGAGTGATCGATCTCACGGACCTCTCCGCCGCCGACGGCTTCATCGTCCAGGGCGACTCAGGCGGCGACAATGCCGGCCGGAGCGTTTCGTCGGCGGGTGACGTGAACGGCGACGGCTTCGCCGACCTGATCGTCGGCGCGTCCCAGGGCGATGACGGGGGTAATGGTGCCGGCGAGGCCTATGTGGTGTTCGGCAAGGCGGTGGGCTTCGGTACGGTCGACGGCTCGGGCCGCTCGGTGATCGACCTGGCGGCGCTGTCGCCACTCGACGGCTTTATCGTCCAGGGCGACGCGGCAATCGATCTTGCCGGCCGAAGCGTCTCATCGGCGGGCGACGTCAATGGTGACGGCTTCGCCGACCTGATCGTCGGGGCGTTGGATGGCGACGATGGCGGCAGCTATGCCGGCGAGGCCTATGTCGTGTTCGGCAAGGCGTCGGGATTCGGCACGGTGGACGGTACGGGCCGCGCGGTGATCGACCTGACGACTCTCTCCCCGGCGGCGGGCTTCATCGTCCAGGGCGATGCGGCGGGCGACTATGCCGGCTTCAGCGTCTCGTCAGCCGGTGACGTGAACGGCGACGGCTTCGCCGACCTGATCGTCGGGGCGCCTTACGGCGACGACGGCGGCAATGCTGCCGGCGAGGCGTATGTGGTGTTCGGCAAGGCGTCGGGATTCGGCACGGTGGACGGCACGGGCCGTTCGGTGATCGACCTGACGACGCTGGCGCCAGCGGACGGCTTCATCGTCCAGGGCGACACGGGCGACCAGGCGAGTTTCAGCGTCTCGTCGGCAGGCGACGTCAACGGCGACGGCTTCGCCGACCTGATCGTCGGGGCGCGCTTCGGTGACGACGGCGGCAACGGTGCCGGCGAGGCCTATGTGGTATTCGGCAAGGCGTCGGGGTTTGGCACGGTGAACGGCACGGGCCGCGCGGTGATCGACCTGACGGGATTCGCCCCCGCCGACGGCCTCATCATCCAGGGCGACGAGTCGGGCGACTATGCCGGCTACAGCGTTTCGGCGGCGGGCGACATCAACGGCGACGGCTTCGCCGACCTGATCGTTGGCGCACGGAACGGCGACGACGGCGGCACCAATTCCGGCGAGGCCTACGTACTGTTCGGCGGCGCGTTCGGCGGTTCGAGCGCCTCGGTCACGACGACCGGCACTTCCGCGGCGGAGATCCTGATCGGCGGGCTCGGCGACGATATGCTGACCGGCGGCGGCGGCGCCGATTCGATCCGCGGTGGAGCCGGTGACGACACGCTGTCGGTCGGCGACCTCACGTTCAGAAGCGTCGATGGCGGCAGCGGTTCCGATACGCTGGAACTGGCCGGTTCGGGCCTGACGCTCGATCTCTCGAGCCGGACGCAGGCGGCGAAGATCGCGGAGATCGAGGCGATCGATCTCAGCGGGACGGGCAACAACACGCTGACGCTCGACCGCCTGGCGGTGCTGAACGAGGTCAGCGCCAACCAAGACGGCGTGCATGTCGTCAAGGTTGACGGCAACGCGGGCGACACGGTGTCGTTCGTCGAGGTACAGTGGGCCAATGCCGGCACGATCGTCGACGGCGGCACGACCTACGACCGCTATGTCGATGGCGACGCCGAGGTCCGGATCACCCAGGGCGTGGCGGTATCGTTTCCCACGCGGTTCGACCTCACGTTCCTGCGGCCATCGCAGGGCTTCATCATCCAGGGCGACTCAGGCGGCGACGAGGCGGGCTTCAGCGTTTCGTCGGCCGGCGACATCAATGGCGACGGCTTCGCCGACTTGATCCTTGGCGCGCGCACGGGTGACGACGGCGGGCTCTATGCCGGCGAAGCCTACGTGGTGTTCGGCAAGGCGTCGGGCTTCGGAACGACGGTGTCGGGCCGTTCGGTGCTCGACCTCTCGACGCTGTCGCCGGCCGACGGCTTCATCGTCCAGGGCGACACGGCGTACGACGAGGCCGGCCGGAGCGTCTCGTCGGCGGGCGACGTGAACGGCGACGGCTTCGCCGACCTGATCGTCGGCGCGATTGCCGGCGACGACGGCGGCAGCGATGCCGGCGAGGCCTATGTGGTGTTCGGCACGGCGTCGGCGTTCGGGACGGTCGACGGCACGGGCCGTTCGGTGCTCGACCTTTCGACGCTGTCGCCAACCGACGGCTTCATCGTCCAGGGCGACTCGAGCAGCGACCAGGCCGGCCAGAGCGTTTCGTCAGGCGACGTGAACGGCGACGGCTTTGCCGACCTGATCGTCGGTTCATACGGTGGCGACGACGGCGGCTACAATGCCGGCGAGGCTTATGTGGTGTTCGGCAAGGCGTCGGGATTCGGCACGACGGTGTCGGGCCGCGCGGTGATCGACCTGACGACGCTGTCGCCGACTGCGGGCTTCATCATCCAGGGCGACGCGGCGGACGATCGGGCCGGCGCAAGCGTCTCGTCGGCCGGCGATGTGAACGGCGACGGCTTCGCCGACCTGATCGTCGGGGCACAGAATGGCGACGACGGCGGCAGCAATGCCGGCGAGGCCTATGTGGTGTTCGGCAAGGC
>JADMIO011280051.1_pt1 | contig 40020 bp, 53 predicted proteins | sample 8958161 | NCBI WGS metagenome assembly JADMIO01 (sample SAMN16585339, study PRJNA669376) | soil metagenome | isolation source: Crop rotation soil | place: USA: Cullars Rotation, Alabama | collected 2011
GGTACAGGGACAGGGAGGGAACAAAAGGAACAAAACTCAGAGCGAGCTGACTCTTAATCCTCGACCATTGCTGAGCATTTTTTTCCTTTCTCTTGGTTCCTTTTTCATATGTTCCAAGTTCATCCGGGTTAGAATATCACAGAACCACCAGCAGCAAATAGCAACCGAACCAACCAATGCCAATTACGAAAGCGTTTCTTGAAAGCAAACCAACAACCAACAACACCACCTATTTATCCATTGTGCCCATAAGAAGAAGGCAAAGAAGGGATCGCACAAAGGGAGAATTTCTCACCATTGCTGGGCACAAATGACTATTCCTTTGTTGTTTGCAGTCCTAGAAAAAAAAACGGACAAGAGAATAAAATAGTTCTGGTCAACGTTGATCCGCCATTCTTTTCATTTCCTACGTTGTATTTTGGTGCCCTGGTTCTCCTCGACGCACGACTTGTCATATAGTTCTCACCTTTTTTTAAACATTAGCATCATGCCCCTTTCTTGTTTCCCAACAGCCTGGCTTTGTTCTGTCACGACAATGATGATGATGCAAGATAATTTAATACTCCACAAACCATTCCATCAATATGCATTGCATAGTCTAATGCATGTACCCTTTTTTCGAACAATATTTGTTCCCAAGGCACCCCTTTTCCATTATCCTACAACACAAATGTACATGCAACAAAAACCTCCGGTCGGCCGCCCGGTTGGCAAATGATCAGTCAGCAGGAGTTGTCTTTTACCCGGTTCCCCATCCTCCTTAGCTGAAAGCAAACCACAACAACAGCAAGAAAGTGGTCGACGAAGGGAAAGAGAGAGAGGCTACCTTTCGGGGTTGCAAATACCAACAACAACCATATAGGAGGCTCCCTACAACAAGAGCTACGACTACAAAAAAAACGGAACTCAGCAGCAATTTGTTGTTATTTATTGTCATAAATGGTCGGACCATGGGCGAGTTGTGGATTTCATCCAGGTGCACGTGTGTCTCCTTCTTCCTTCCGCGGAACTCTCTTCAGTCGCGAGGACTACTATTGTTGACCTGTAACGAATACTTAGAGACCAGTTAACTTAAGGAAGCGAGCTAGAAAGCTTTGACGATGACTCTTTCTTTACAGTTGGAATGCAGTAGTCTCCGAAAGGATGGGCGTGGGAAACATTATAAGATAGCCAATAGGCGTAAGTATTGCGCCATTGAGAGAGAAAGAGAAGGGCATTAGCTAGTTAGTCTGTGCCTGGGTAAAAAATATAAGCGAGAGAAAGGGAAGGTCCATCATTGGAAGCATCACCAGCAAACCTTTTTTTTCTTTTTGACCAGAAGCGCTTGCTGTTTATTTACTCCGATGCTTAATGGGTTGTCCCTGTGCAAAAGAAATATTTAAAGTCATCTCCTCCTTCCTACACTCTCCCCTCTAAGTTCCCTCAAAGTCTCCTTCTGGCTCGACATTTACTCATCCCAACGCCCCCTTCCTTCGTCTTTCTTCTCGAAAAAATCCATTTCTTTATGTGAATTCGGTAAACTGTGGGGGGACAGAGATGAAAGGAAGAGAGGTCTACTTTTTTTCCCGGGTTAGGTGGATATAAAAAAGGTACTTTCCCAAGAACGTTGCAGGTAGTAGTGGAATACGCAGTTTTAATTTTTTTTTTCATTTCTGACGGTTGCACACAAAGGGCGATATCTAATCTCTGACCAATCCTATCACTCCAATCGATATAATAAGTCACAAACAACCATAACTACAAAAGATTTTTTACTTTGAAATGGTATGGCAAAGGAATCTGGTCCTTCTCTGTACACTCACATTCACCTATACGAACACACGCATACATACATGAATGGGCCTTAATGTTTTCACATCTGATTCCCTCTTTTTTTTGTGCATGTGGTCAGTTGGTAGATACACGATGGGCCACGTTCCAGACAGACAGACAGACAAACAGACAGACAGACAGAACAGAACAAAGCCGACATGTCGACAACTCGCATTCGCCTCATTTCTTCGTTCAGGCTGTTAAGGTACTTCCATACGTTTGTCATATCCAACATTGAGAAATTAATAAAAAAGAGGACCGCCATGGTGACTCTGGAAAGCCAATGGTTTGGATCTACGAGTACAATTGATCGTCTTCTACGTCCGAAGGGGACATCGGTACCACCTTCGATTTTTTTGGATACAATTTTCATTCGGCCGCTGTGTACTGACAAAAACGAAGACTTCTATTACTCCACCCAGGATTCAGACCGAACCTAACGACGACGACGACGACCATATCAGCCTCCGATCCAACACAATCGTTGGACAAAAGCAGTCGCATAGGCATACGATAGTTGACGTGAATGAGAACCCAACCAAACAGGCGTTCTTCTTCCAAGAGATTTAATGGGATCGAAGAACAGATAAATAATGAATGGGAAGGTTATTATCCTAAACACACGCATCGGAAAACAATCTAAACCCGAGGGTCTGGACGAGAGAAAAAAGAGAGCGATCAAAGAATTAAAGAAAAGGAAATTGAAGCGTGAGTGGATGAGGTGAGCGATGAAGGAAGGAACGAATGAGCAAAAAGGGGAGAGAGAGAGAGTCAAGATGATGATGATAAAGTGACCAAGGGAAACCAAAGGGAGGGGAGAAGCGTCGGCTGACCGCTGCAGGGTCAGGGCAAGGATAGCGATAACCGAACTCTATTCGATCAGGGTTCTGAGGATAGACGATGGACGAGGGAGGATGAGATGGATGTAAGACAGGAAAGAGGGTGAATGAAAGGGGATTGGACGATTAAGGTTTTGTGGGGGAAGGAAGGAAGGGAGGAAGGAAGGCAAAGCGGTTCCATGGGCTTGTAAAAAAAAACATAGAGATAACTTTTTCCGGCTCTCAAGGCGAGGTTCAGGAAATGAGAAGTAATAGGGAGAGAAGAGGAGGGTCGAGATAGCTTTTGGAATTGCGCGGAAGGCGCGGGGGGAAACCGAAGCGAGGCGAGGTAGAGAACCAGAAAAACAAAGGTGCGTAAGAGCGCAGTAAGAGTCGAGTTAGAGAGAGAGATAACTCATAATCGCTCACATCGTCCCCCTTTCCTTCGGTCATTGCTGCTCTCGGATGCCACTTTCCCTTGCATAAATGTTGTTCTGTTTGTTTGTTTGCTTGCTTTGATTTCTGTAGAGTTTGTCTTGGCTGTCATATTCCAATGATTTGGGAGTAGAAAAAAGAAATGGGCATTGCAAACAGGTCATCACACCCGAAGGAGTGCTCCCTTTGTTTGCATTGGTTCCTTTATTAGATGCTCAACAATGAAATGAGATGACTAGAGTTTTACAATCTATGACCAAACCTATCCTCTCTCTCTTGTGTTGTTTTTCATCATCAACAAAACCAACAAATAGCAAGCAGGCAAGCGCCCTAGACCAATAAGCAACAAAAACCAACAACAGAGGAAGCAGTTACAAAATGGAGGGCGCCATGAAGTGTAAACAAATGGGCTGGTTTTCATTGGAGCAATGTCAGTTAGATAACTCTGTTTTGTGTCAGGCAGAAAAGCCCGAGGGTGAGTGAGCCCAATGATGGGTCTCCTGGTTTCTTCGTTTCCTTCTCCTTGTTCTCTCTTTCCCCATCCCCCTTAAAATTCGTTGTCAGTACTCGTTATCAACGGGCAAAGTTAACATGAACACAAAAACAAAAGGGGACTAATGTGCGAGTGACTCGGAGGTTCACAGAGGAAGAGGAGTACTGAGAGGGTAAGAGAGAGAGAGTTCATAAAGATATACTATCGCTTTTTGTCTCTTTGTTGACACTGGATGATGGACGAATAACAACTCACCAGGAGCGTCCAAAAAAGGGAGAAAAGAAGAATCCAAATCGATGACTGTCTCCATGCATGCATGCATACATGCAAGGTTGCTTGCACCTCTCATCACCCGTCATCCACGCGCCCACCTCTACTCCTGTGTTTCTCCTTATCAAAAATGCGTGCCTTTCATTTAGTTATGTTGTCCAGTCCCTTTCGTTCATCGCATCTCGACTGCCTCTATTGAATGGGCAGAGGCCATCTGTATTCATTCGCGCTTTTTTTACTTTGTCAAAGCCCAAACACACGGCTATGACCCTCGGGGGGAAGGAGAGAGAAAGGAAGGAAGGGGAGTCAAGTGGGCCGATGTTTTTTTGTCCCCCTTCCTCTGTCTACAAGCTCTCGCACTTTTTTTTTTCTGGCAGACTATTGGGACTAGATAACAAAAACAGCCATCGACACCAAAAAAAAACAATGAACACTGTCGAAGACGATACCAACAGGGTCAACAAGGTTTTAACACACACCCCAAGATATGAAATCTCGCGCCCATCCTATCCATCTCTCGTTCTGTCCGATTTTTTGGGGAAAGTGGAGAAAGGCGAAGGGAGGGTCAGCCCGCCAGGCAATCGGTCAGTCAGCCCTTTTCTTTTGCAGAACCTGTATTTTGAGTGGGTTTTTTTTCTCGTCTGTCTGTCTTTCAAGGATATGGTAGGGGGAGTAATGGGGCAGGAGGACATGGCGTTGATGTTGTTGTTGTTGTTGTTGTTGTTGATGGCGACCACGAGAGCCATTCATTTAAAAATATAGAATGAGATTACAGTCCCAAGGTTCATCATCGCTCTCTCTCTCCCTCCTCTCTTTTACGCCCACGCTCTTTCATTCCTACCTTCCACTGTGGTTTATCACACGTTTTTTTTTGGGAGATGCAGTAAAAACAAGGAGGGAGGAAAGGTAGGAGAGGGATAGATATAACAGATACTCACTCCTTCGTATGTGGAGAAGGGGTTGTCCAAAAAGACCGAGGTACATTATCGCGCGTTTTTTCCCTTCCTCCCCCGTTTTTGAATGCACATGGACAAAGGCGTTGAGTGGTGGTTATTTTTTTTTATTCAAATGCGTGGCACGGCACGTTAGAGAACCTAAGATATGGAGAGAGAATGAACCAAGGAACAGTCGGACTTTTCTCATGTCCGGCTCACGCAGTAAGTACAATACCGCGCTCTTTTACCAGCAGCAGCAGAAAGAAAAAAAGAGATTGGGGGAGGAGGAGATGGAACGCCACCTGCGAGATTAAAAAAAAAAAAAAAAAGGAACCCACGGTGTTGTTTATCGGTTGGAGGGTTTTTGGAGAGTTTGGGAAGATGGGACAATGAAGGTCCTGGGAGTCGAGGCCATTCAATGGCCGCTCTCCTTCTATATCGCCAGCACAGAACGAGAGAAATGAGGGAGGGAGGACTGAGAGCACGGTTTTTTTTTAGTTCAAAATCCTCTATCCCAACCCACGGCGCAAAAGTGAATAAGCAGAAGGGAGAGAAGGGAGAAGAGAGGGAGGATGGAAGGGAAGGTATGAGAGCTCATATGTTTGTGCGACCTAGATAGGATATCTCAATAACACTAAAAAAACGACCCTCAGAGAGCCAGACTGAGAGTGAGAAGGAAAGGGAGAAGGGCAGAGTGAATGACCACACAAAAGCATCCACCATCCAACCAACCAAAACCCAACAAAGCAAAACACCAAACACAAACAAAAAAGCACTCTAGTCGCATAACAAAAACAAACAAAGAAACGGTCTGGGTCTCTCGGCGTTTCCCTTTTCGGCCTCCCATCTCAGCTCGCTGTTTTATTGCGTGTTGTTTTGTTTGCTGGCTGCACCTTGCGTGCTCCCTTTGCCCAGATCCCACAAACAAACAAACAAACAACTCGGCAATCGTCCCTTTTGGGTCCGAACCCATACATGACATATCTCGGCGCCCGCTTCTCCTCCTTTTGTTTGTGGTTGTTTTTTTTGTCTTTCCTTCCCCCTTGCCTCGCCTCGATCGTTAATCCTCCTTGACCCTGCATTAGATATCGTGCGCGCCTTTCATCGCCATCGGCGTCATAATCATTGGGTAAGAGAGAGATGCATTATCTAAACACAAAAAGTCGACGGCGTCGACAAGTGTGCGTTAGCGTGGCGTGGGGAAAGACGAAGGCAGACGGACAGACGGGCAAGCAAACGCGTTGTTAAGCGGAGAAAAAGTCGAGAGAGAGATGTGCATAATCTCGGCGTCAATGTGCATGGTGTGTGGGGGGCAGGGCAGACGGATAGACAGAGACAACGGCGTTATTAGCGGGGATGTAGCACGGTGTAGCAAAACTCTGCTTCGACATGGGCATCAGCAAAATACAAAATACTCGCCTTTCACGTTTTTGTTGAAGGTGGATTGAAACACATGGGTAATGTACCTGGGATGGTTACTTTGCTTGACAATTGGCAGTTTAAACGTACTATATAGAAATACATGAGGGATATGCCATATAATTAAGCGGAGCATCTTAGTAGTGAGAGCAAAAGATATTAAGCTAGTGGTCAACCATGTACAGTGTATACACTTTGCATGTGAATGCAAACCGTCATCTCTGCCTCAGATCTACTTGTACGGGGGAAAGAGAGGGTGAACAATGTAATATGGGAGGTAAAAGGAAAAAGATTAATGTCCCTTTGGACTTGCATGTGTCGTCCCCGTTCCTCGAATATACATGATACGCACTCTCTGAAATTAGCGAAGAAAAAGAAATACGTGTTTCTTTGCCTTTGATGGGCGAGTGAGGTGAGAAGGAGACCCAACGGCGATCCAACTGATGATCAGATCGATCGCCGACTGAGACGAACAAGGTTCTGATTGCGAAACAAAGACACGAGAAACGAAAACGAGAACAACGAGCAATGAAGGAGACGTGTTGAATAGGCAGTGTACAATGTAACTGGGTCGTTTACATATACCTGGTTCGCGTTCACATAGGGGTTGCGATCGTAACTGAAGGCTACATAGCGTGTCGATCGCAACTTCTCTGTTTTCCTTCTCCCTCTTCTGTTGCACTCAATGGTCTACACAGAAGAGTCCAGAACAAGCAATCATACGAAGCAAAAGGTACAGACACTGCAGTCCTTAAATTCCCCTCCAGGGCTCACTCGCTAACTCACAACAGACACGCGAATCACTTTGTTTTATTTCTCATTCACCATGCACTACTTGTCTATCCCTCCTGAAATACCATGCACCACTAATTCAACTAATCCTTCACCTCTACTTTTTTTCTTTCATCTCATCCACCTTTCAAAAGGACAACAGAAGAAGGTTAACTCTAAGAAAGCAAAATGAGTCGCCCATTTGTCTTACGTATCATTGATCCACGGTTTCCTACTTTCAAAGGCGCCATCTCCTTCTCCTTGCGTTTCCCTTTTGCTCCCATTGCTTCTCTAGCATTCCTTCACCCTCTATTCTTCGTCCTTCATCTTTCTTCCTTCTCTTTTTCACCACTTGGAGCAGAGAGAAGGAGAAAAATATCGAAAAATGGCTTTTTCAGGGTTCGCGTCTATATCGATGTTTTTCTGATATGCGTTTATTTTTTCGACGAGATGGAGGGATTTGTTTGCTGTTTTATATAAAATCAGAGAAAGTAGGCGGAAAAAGGGCGCCGGAAGAGGTTCTCCCGCCATCACAAGGGCACCGCCCTCATCACTGCATCCCTCCCCTCTCACCCTCTCTTTAAATGGTGACGACTCCCATGCTGATAATTGAGTCAAAAATAAGGCGTAATTGGAGCATGCTTGAACCCCACTTCAATCCAACCACGGATGGAGAACATTTGGAACTCGTTCCGACGCCGCTCTTCATATCCAGTACTGAGAAAGCGTTAAAGGTATGCACTCCTACTACCAAAGGTATGAAGTGTAGGACGTCATGTTCCCCAAGGGATTAAAGGGAGGAAAATACTCACATTTATATTTTATTTTTCGAGCAGTACAGAACCCCTCTTTCGAGCAGCGAAATGCTTCCTCCGTTCCACTATGAGCTTCCTTCGTTCCGCTGTGCGCTTTCTCCGTTCCGCTTTGCGCCTTTGTCAACCGGCACAAGCGCCTTCACCAAGTCGCAAAAGAGGATTGACGATGCACTCAAACAGTCACTGACACAGGGGACGGGGGGAACTTGACCAGGACCTCATGGACTTCAGGGCTTACCAAATGGGCTTCAAGTATGCTTAGCTACTTTTCAAGTCATGTCTCACGTTTCAAGCACTGGCATGAATAAAGAAAGAAGGTTATGACAGAACCAGAACCAGGAACAATCATTCAGCGAGCCAGCTACTCCGCAGGAACCAAGGAAAAGAGGGGGTCCCCGAGCCAGGTCTTTCTTCTTATTAGGAGAGCATGATGAGCGCTATTAACTTTGTCCGAGACAACCTTTGATCTAGCTTCCTAGAGAGCAGATTCTTGGTGCCGTCTAGGACTGCTGTAAGGAAGAGTATTATTTTCACTTGTTGCGCTATACAGGTACAAGCTCCACTGCGTGTGTGGTGTATGCATGACCCTTTCGCCCTACCCTGATAGTTTGTTACCTTGTTCCTGTCCAGCGTGGATGGATGTATGACGACGTTCGTTGGAATGAAAAGAAAAAAAAAGTCCACGTGCATGCATCTTCACTTTTGATATTAATAGCCACGGCTGTGCCAAGAACGGCGAGAAAAGGTAAAAAATGAATGCGGGGGAGAAAATGAAAGCGAGGAAGAGCGACAGATCATGTCCATGGCAAGTGAAAAAACGGAAGAAGAGAAAGCCGCTTGCGATGACGATATATGCGTGATGTCGGGGAAGGGACGGATGATTCTTTCGCGGCCTTCCCTCTCTTCCTTTTTTCTTCGCCCTTTTGTTAGTGCTTGTCTTGTCTGCGCCTCATGGCATGCTGTTCGTTGTCGACTGCTCAGCCCTTTTTCCAGTTTTCAGTCTGTCAGCAAGCGCAGTTAGGTCAGGTCGGATTCCGGGAGTCAAGGAGTACAAATACTTTTGAGTTTCCCCCGTTAAGATTGCTCATCCATTTCTCTTCCATCTCCTTTTTTTTTCATTCATTCTCAACTTTCATCAACTCATCTCACGTTCTCTTTTCCATTCCAACCAAACCAAACCCCACGCACTCATATATGCCCATTACAGTAGAAAACATGCCTGTGGCACTCAAACACGACTTTAATATGGCTACTACCACCACGACTGCTCCTGTTCCTACTATTACATGTACGAAGGAGGAAAACATTCTACACCAGGCCTGGCACTCCCTCGAAGAGGCTCTTCACCTGCGTGAGCCCATGCCCCCATCAGGTAACATTCAGTCACTTCCTCAAAACAAGGTCTTCGCCAACTGATAAGACTTTCCAGGAACAAAAGAACCTAACATGTCTCACTGATCGTTTTTTTTATCTAGTTCCCCCCAAGGACGAAAAGTGGCTGGTAAAGACAGTCGACCTCTCTCTGCCCCACGATCAGGAACCAGATCCCTCCTTCTGGGACAAGATCGTCCTCAAAATCACATCCCTTCATTCTTCCAACTCAGACAATGACGACATCCATGACGACGAAGCAGTCTCAATCTCAGTCCCTACCGATGCAGCCCTCAAACAGCTCGGAGTCCACGACGACGATCATGAGCGCCAAGAAAAGTCAAACTACTTCAAGAGGATGTCAGCTCGCTGCAAGGAAAAGTTTGAAGAAGACAACAGACACACCGCTGGCTCGGGTGTTCTCACTCCTTCTATTTCTACTACCTCTGTTGACCAGGAGAGCTCAGACGACAACAACGAATACGAGCACCACCGCCATTCGATCCGACACCTTCTTCCTTCACGCTGGACGCATCGTCTTCGGGAAAAGCAAGTTAGTATTTCGCCCAGGGTTGATCCCAAGGAGATGAAGGCTGCTCACGCGGCCATCTACTACCAGAGCCAGGAGAGCAACGACGAAGATGAGCGCGAGGGTCATAGACAGTTTGGAGCTTGGTGGGGCTGTCACGACAACAGGTCCGTGAGCTCGTTGGACAAGGATATTGAGGAAGACTGGGAGAAGATCAGCCTGCCTTCGCACAAGGACGAGAAGAGACGGAGCATGGGAGAGCAGAACGGAGCCCTCCCTGTTATCTATGTGCCAGAGACGAGTACCAGCAATGGATCGAAGCGGAAGTGGTGGAAGCACAGGTCGCACTCGTCCGAGTCTTCCCTCCTGACTACTGCCGCTGTCGAAACCCCCGCATCGCGGAAGCAGGACCAAAAGGCTAAGCTCAAGAAGCACCAAGCCATAGCCCAAGCTGGTAAGCACCTTCTTCTGTCTGTTCGATATCTGTCTGTCACTCCTTAATTGAATATGCTCACTAATCGTTACCCTTTATACGAAATAAAAAAAAAAATAGCTGCTTACGAAGCTATGAAGGAATACCAGGCGCGCAAGATCCGTCAGGGCAAGAAGGTGTCACATGGCGAGATGAAGGCTATTCTCGCAGGTATGGCGATGGCCGAGGCGGTCAAGCTGCTCGAGTCTCGACTTGGAAGCGATGAGGATGATGATGAGAGAGACGAGACTGTTGCCGAGGCTGGATCCTCTGCACTCAAGCTGTTTGAGCTCTTGCGGCAGTGAATTGTTCTGGACCATTGAGTCTCATCTTCCCTTCTCATTTCACACAATGAATAAAATTGGATATGACCTCATTATTTGTCCGATGGCCAATCAATGTCATCCGTTGCCCCGTGGCCTGTGCGTCGTCTGTTTTGATTAAGAGACCATGTTGGTGCAAGATAACTGGGACTGTTGACTTTTGTGAGATTGCTTGGATTTGCCATGCGACTGTTATGAACGGGAGAGAAGGAAAAGATATATCCATACATCTCTGACGTTGTATCGACGGAATGATAGGCCGATGACTCCACTTGATCACCCAGCCAGCAGGGTTGGGATCAGCAGAGCCGAGAGCAAGAGCAATTTGTGTCTGGCCATGGGAAATCTTTATTTATATTTTACCAGCTCATTTCGTGTGCATCGATGCTTCTTCTCTTTCCTCCTCCTTTTGTCTCTCTGCATTCGCAACGCCACCACTTCTCCCCTCCCCGTCTCTCCATTCACCATTGCCATTGTCTTTCCTTTCTCCAATCAAACTTAAAAAACCCTTACCCTGGCAGCCGACTTTTCACCTATCTGTTTTCGAACTCCTCTCTTCCCCTTCCAAAACTTGACATTCCCCTCCCTTCCCTTCTCTCTCTTTGATCAAAACAACAAAGACCTCTCATGAACACAGGTCCAGGTCTAGGTCCCTCCGCCACCGTGGCCCAAGGCCCGCCACCTCCTACTGGAAACATTTCCGTTAACAAAACCAGCACACCCTCGGGAACAGGACCAGTCGGCCCTCAAACAGCAGCACCCGGTGCCAGTCTAGCACCCATCATCGCCTCCCCTGCGCAACGACTCGACGCGATTGACGAGCAGGTCTGGCTGCAAATCGGGTCACTTGCAGAATCGATGGGCGAGTTTGATCGAGCCATGAACTCTTACGAATCTGCCCTCCGTCACAACTACCAGTCCATCAACGCTCTCAACCTCATTGCTGAACTCTACCGGTCTCGCGAAAACTTTCCCAAGGTAACAAACAAGAGTTGACTCACTTTGTAACAAACAAAAAGTATTAATATTAATATGAGCTCATGTTCTGTTTTAGCACGAGTTGACTTTTTTTTAAAAAAAAGGGAGGCGAGGGGGGAGGTGTTAGACCCTGTTTCATCCATACGACAATACGGAGGATATTTCCATTGTTTTTTTGTTCGACCAACGGTCTCCTGACTCATTCTCATTCTCATGCACTTCATTTTTTTTAAATAGGCGGCCGAGAACTTTAAGAGGATTTTGGCAATCGACAATGCCAGTGGAGAAGTCTGGGGCTCGCTTGGGCATTGTTATCTGATGATGGATGAACTCCCACAGGCTTATACTGCCTACCAGAGTGCCCTCCACCACCTCCCCAACCCCAAGGTGCGTCCTCCTTTTGTTATTAACATCAGCAATGGTGCAATACAGGACAGCGATCAGGCGATCAGTGGACAAAAAGGAACATTCTGGACAAGGCATATTTATGTAAAGAGAGAGGAAGAATAATACAACCGTGAGCATGGACCATGAAGACAATAGAGGCATTGTGGAAATGGACAGGCAGGAATACTGGATAGATCGCATTTTTTTTTGTTTGATCGAGAATGAACCAGAAAGCAATAACGATGACAACAGCGGGATGGCATCAGCATCGGGTGACTACAGTCATCAAATACCTCATAATATCAGCCATCAATTACGATCAATCATTATTATACTGGACAGCCTAATACTAACGTTGACACGATACAACATTTATCTTGGACGACGCCTTCTTTTATGTCCTTTGTAGGATGCGAAACTCTGGTATGGCATCGGTATTCTGTACGACCGCTATGGCTCGTCCGAACACGCAGAGGAAGCCTTTTCGGCCGTCATGCGTATGGATCCCAAGTACGAAAAGGCAAACGAGATCTATTTCCGTCTGGGAATCATTTACAAAGGACAGCAAAAGTACACCCAGAGTTTGGAGGTAAGCCACTACTACATACTCTGTGCCCGTCAATGCTAGCCATAAGACCCGGTGCTTATACTATATTAAACACGTAGCTAATTATTTACATGGTCCGACTGGTATTTACTTTAGTGTTTCCGATACATCCTGCACACGCCGCCTCGCCCTCTCACAGAAGCCGACATTTGGTTCCAGATTGGTCATGTCCACGAGCAACAAAAGGAGGTATGCATTTCCGCTGCTGGATTGCGTCCCCTTGTATATTTTGCCACAGATGAAAACAGACCCTTGACTCACCATGGCATTTTTTCTATATTTATATTTCGATAGTACACAGCGGCAAAAGATGCATACGAGCGCGTGTTGGCCGAAAATCCCAACCACGCCAAGGTCTTGCAGCAGCTCGGATGGCTTTATCATCAGCAAAACGCTGCATTCGTGAATCAGGACCAGGCTATCAGCTTTTTGACCCGTTCGATCGAGGCCGACGGCTCAGATGCCCAGTCTTGGTACCTGATGGGACGATGTTATATGGCCCAGCAAAAATTCAACAAGGCATATGAGGCGTACCAGCAAGCTGTCTACCGTGACAGCAAGAACCCGACCTTTTGGTGCTCGATTGGTCTTCTCTACTTCCAGATCAACCAGTATCGAGATGCGTTGGATGCGTACAGCAAGGCGATCAGGATTAACCCCAACATCAGCGAGGTTTGGTTCGATCTTGGCGCTCTCTATGAGGCATGCAACAACCAGGTCAGCGACGCGATTGATGCCTACCAGCGCGCCTCGGATCTGGATCCCGAGAATTCACATATCAAACAGCGACTTGCTTATCTTCGTCATGGCGGGCCAGAGCCAGGCGGTCCCCCCCCTCCTTACCCAGGAGAGATGAACCCTGGCGGATATCTGCACAATACAGAAGGACCCAATGGACAGCATGCCTTTGCTCAAGTAAGCATCACTTGACATGCTTCACATATGAGCTGCTCTTCAAGATACTGGATCGTTGCACCTAACATCAGTCACGCACATTTTCTAGAGATCTACCATGGCACCTCAGGGACCTCCTACAGGAATGCAGGGATACAGTGGACGCCTGCAACCAGGACCCCCTGCTCCTCTGGTATGAACCTCACTTTGTTATTTCACAAAGCTGATCAGCCATTTTCAAACGAACTTGATCCGCAAACAAAAGATCTGATATTGTTGTATTCATCCTTAATTGTTAGATGAATGAGCATCAGGGACGGGACTTGCCACTTCTAGGACCTGGAGCAGGATCTTCAGGACACATGGGCGACGAAAAGCAGCCTCATATTCCTGGTATCAACGCAGCACGTCCTCCAACTCCAGTTGGTGCAATGCCTCAGATGATGTCAGGAGATCGCCCGCCCCATGCAGCAGCTCCTTCCGCGCCAGCTCATGTTCGTATACCTCAGGGACCAACCCGATCACCTGCACCTGACGCACGCGCTTATGGAAGACACGGATCGCCTGCCATGGCACCTCCCGGCGGCGGGCATGGTCATGATCCTAATTACCCACCTCAGCACATCTATGGACCTCCTCCTCCACGCGGAATGGTGCAAGCTGGTCCTCCTCAAGGATATGAGCGACAGGAAGAAGATGCGAGAATAAGACAAGATCACCTTCAAGTTTACCAACACCAACGTCAACGCTCTGGGGAGTACATGCGACCAAACAACATGGAAGAGGGTCAGCATGCACCTCACCATCAACGTCGCCATCCTTCAGATCCTCATGCCCATGCTCCAACACCCCCAAGGGATGACCGTCGACCCATGCCACCTCCGGGAACAGGCTACCCTCAACAAGGACCTCAGCATGCTGAAGAGCGTTGGGCGCAGCATGGCCGCCACCCATCGGATGATCGATCACGGGAGATGATGCTGCAACAGCAGCAGCATGCTAATTCCAGTCGCAGTCAGGGATTCCCACCAGGTTACCCACCAAATGTTCCAGGTTTTGGACCGTCAAAGGACCGAAACTCTCAACACATGCAACCGCAACGCTCTAGCAACAACTCTCCTGTCCCCGGTAGCCACCCTGATTACCAGAGACGAGACACCAGACAGCAGGGCATGGCTTACGAGGAGCAAGATCAGAACCGTCGAGGCAGCGGTATGGAGCGCGAGTCTCAAGGACCAGCTCCTCAAGACAGTCGGATGGCAGATGTTCGACCTACGGAGCAGCAAGATCAGGATGACATTGCGGCTTCACTGGTGTCTCTCAGTGAGAAGGGATATGGTGGAGGTGACGCCAACGGCAATTCTCGCCATCGTGCACGCATTGAGGACGATGATTATGATATGGAGGGGCCCGACTCTGCATCAGTTGGAAACACACGTCCACCTGTAATACAGGGCACCAAGGAGCGGTCATCTGCGCCCGGATCGTACATTCAGGGTGACAACGGACGCGAGCAGAGTCCTGCGCCTCAACTGGGCTCTTTCACACAGCAGCAAGGACAGGGTCAAGGACGGCCTGAGGAGCGGTTCGAGCCACAACACCGCGGTCCGAGTGATGGAGATGATCGGGGAGAACCTATCAACGCCACTCGCGTTCAGAACATAGATTCGCCGGCAGTACTTGATCAGCAAGAGCGGCCATCCACAAAATCTCGTGCTGAGGGTGAGGGTACCTCGAGTGCGCACAAGGAGGATGACGAGGCAATGACCCCTGTTGAGCAGCCCACATTGACGAACGATCAAGCACAGCAGCAGCAGCAGCCATCGTTTGGACAGCAAGCAATGGACGAGAAGGACCGCAGTGATACTCAACAGAGCAACAACAGCAACGACGCCCGATCCGATTCACCTGTCAGACCTCCAACTTCTGGATCTTTGACTGCCTCTGCAGTTGCCAAGCCTGCGTCTACCGCTACTGCATCTGCGCAGGATGACGATACAGAGATGGAGGAAGGAGAGATGGAGGAAGGAGAGGTGCGCGAGGATGAGGATGAGGAGGTGGATGAAGTCCTTAGCTCTGGCGCTGTTCCTGCTGTTGTTGCTGCAGGCAAGGATTCAGTATCATCATCAATGGAGCAGAAGTAACTGCCATCATCGTTGATAGCAAAAGTTAGCAACCTAGCAATCGCGATTGAAAACCTCCCCTTCTGTGTGATGGCACTTCGTCCTTCTTGGTATTTGTGGTTTCAACCATTGTTGGTTTGTGTGTATTTCAAAGTTATCAATAGTTTGCGCCTTTACTGTCAACCAATTGATGCATGTACAGTACAGTACAGTACGTCATGGAAAGAAGACGTTTACTGGTGTGAATCACAGAGATTTGATTGACGCTGTTTTCTCTCACGATGACTGGGCAATTGATATGCAAGTGAAGAGAAGAAAAGCCACCTGGGATAAATGGTTGGAATGCGGGGTCTCATCGAAGGAACGATTCTTTGCTTTAAAAGGAGAACAATTCGAATGCTTTGATTTCCTCTATTTTTCGTCAGGAACAACAACAACAAGAACGGCAACAACCATCCCGTATCAAGCATGTCGATAACATCAGAAACAACTGTCGGTAGCACACAACCAAACGAGCAATCGACTCAAATCAGAGGAATGGGTCCGTTTCAAGTATCACCCTCGATCTGGCTGACTCCTATTATCTTTTCGGATGCTGCAGAACAAAATCGGATCTTCAACCTCAACGACAGCTTCTACAAAGGACTCTACTCGGCTGGTGTAACTTTCCCGTTCCTGATGGAAGCATCTGTTGGATTTGTCAAGCGGTTGGAGGAGAAGCGGGTCAAGGAAGGGATCTGTTATGTGTGGGCGATTCGGGCGGAAGTGGATAGGCCTATGATTGGGTTGTTGGCATTGGATCCGTTTGATCATGAGGATATCTGCCCTTGTGTCCGAGGCAAGGAACCTATTGCTAAGGCCAGGGAAGCAGAGGCGACCCACGATGGGAGTGAGGAGGAGGATGTATTGAGTTGCGGTGGGCTTGGGTACTGGTTATCCCCTGAGCATGGAGGAAAGGGGATCATGACAGAGGTGGTTGACTTTGCGCTGACTAAGATGGCGAGACAGGAGTTTGGATATGATCGAGTCCATGGGGAGGCCTGGACGGACAATGTGGGCAGTCGGAGGGTGATGGAGAAGGCGGGGATGCGTACTGCGGTTGGTGTGCCTGTCTTTGTGCCCAAGTTTGGTACAGTCATGGATATCGCGCACTACATCTATGATACTCAGAGATCTCCATGAACAATGATACCATTACGAAGAAGCTTTCTTGTTCGACCTCCATCTCCGCCTCCACCTCCACCTCCACCTCCACGAGTACGAGTAGGAGGCTTGCATGCAAGTACGGGAAAGAGGCGAGAAGGAGGTGGCGTTTTCTCTTCTTTGTTACACGTGACATAAGATATGGTGGCGTGCTTACCAAGCGGCAAGCTGGGTCCCTGCGCTTTTTTCTTTCTTTTCGTTTCGATTGAGAGGAGACCGTTATCATTTTCGTGCTGTTGCCCGCAGGAGAGTACCTTGTACGTTCTTGTAGAAGAAGGAGCATTCAAAACGCTCCTCTCGCCGCCACTCCGCTTTTTTTGTTACCGAGTACTACACAGTGCGAGTACGAGTGCCAGTATGTATCCACGGTGGTATATTTGTCTGCATCGTGCTTATGAATCAGCACAATAAACAACAAAGCTGATCTAGTCTTTCTTGTTCTTTCTTGTTAATCACACCCACACTCTAAATAGATCTTCGCAGTTGTAATTCCCCTTCTCCGTCCATGCCTTAACATCCTCAGGAGTTGCTTCTTCTCTTGTTAGACATTCAACTGTTCAAACTACCTCCCAGAGTCGACACTTCCTGCACCTCTTCACTCTCTCTCTTTTGTTTCTTCATTCCACGATTCCCTTTTCTTCCTTCCCTTTTTTTACTTACCCGCCACTTCAACTCCCCCGATGTCTGGAAACAGCCAACAGCACCGAGGAGGCATCCATCCAACAAACGGCTCTCCCCAGGTGACAGATCCCCTGAGCTTCGCCTCCAGATTCTTTCAACAGATTGGCGACACGGACCTGTCCCCGGACGACGACGACGACGACTCTAGAAGCGACGACGACGACGATGATTCGGACGAAAGTGACCAGGACGAAGACAACAACCAGACATCTCTCCACCAATCTCGTCGCAGCAGCAATGGTCGTCAGGGCCCTACATTGCCAACGTTCTCCCCGAGGTTTCCTCAAGGTCTTGGCCAGAAGGAATTGGGCACGACGCAACAGGATCAGCACAACAGAGCCACTGTTGCTGTTGCCACCAACACCACCAAGCACCCAAAGGATCACGATGAGACGCAGCAGCAGCAACAGGAGGGTCATGATGCCAAGCGGACAAAACTCGAAGCCGTCGCTAATCTTATCAACTCTGGAATCTCGGGACGGAGGGATCTGCCTGCCACCACCAGCACGACTGCCCCTGCAAAGGAGAGCAAACTCTTCCTGAACCAGAGCGACCTGGCCCAGTTCAACCTTAGCAAAGCAGGAGACGATACCAATCCAGCACATATTCAAAGTACCCTCCAATACCTTCAGCAGCAGCAACAACATAAACAGCAGCATCAACTGCAGTCAACTACCAGTTCTCGTCCTACACCTCAGCAACTTATTCAACTACATCAGCAGCAGCAACAGTTGAGGTTACAGAATACCCCACCTCAACGCCAACCACAGCAACCTACTTCACCTGTCATCAAAACGGAAAATGGCCCCAAGCGACCCTACTCTGTCAGTTCCTCCATTGCCTCTTCAACACCCTCGCCGATAGCATTCAAAGGAAATGCTGGAGGCGGTGTGATTGACCTCACGGAAGAGGAGGCTACGATGATTTCGGACGACGACGATGTCGTCATTGACGAGTCAAAAACGACGGCTATTGCCAACAGGAACCTCTGCTTCGGCATGATCCAGTCACTAGTCGTCACTCTGTACCCTCGGCATTTGGAGTATATCGAAGGAAAGTCTGACAGGGTGATCATCAAACGTGCGACGACAGCCAACAAGGCTAGTTTGGCGGTCGAGCATGAAGGGGGACTGGTAGGTTGCTCTTCAAGAATTTCATCCGCAATTATTATTATGCTTTTTCATATCTTCCAAATATTAACACGAGCCCGCATGGTTCCTTTTTGTTTGCATTTGATAGTATGGTTACATTGTCTCGGAGCTGGCAGAGACGCTCGTCCCTTTGGTGGATGCGAACATGATTTGGTGGGAGGCGAGCGTACCTAGACAGAGGAAACACAACGTAAGGACTGCGCAGGAGAGGGCATCGAACATTCGGTGACTGATGATGACCAATCGTTGCTCATTATCAACTAATTACCCCCCTCTATTCGCCATCTTTTTTTTTTGTTTATTTTTTTTTATTTTTTTTTTTTTTCGCTTCCCACTCTATAGAACGTGAGCGCACCGATCAACATTGTTCTCTATGGCAAGCCCAGGTTCCAGATGACAGTGGCAAAGGCGCTCTACGGCAAGGTCAAGCTGGACGACCCCCTTTCGTACGATCACAGGACCACCTATTCCAACCCACTCGCACCGGTTCCAGGAGAGCAACTATCCCTCTACGACAAGTTCCGAGGAGTCAGTACACCTTCACCTTATTATAATCCCGGGGCTGGATTGGGATATACAGGCTACACGAGCTATGCGGGATACAGCGGATCAAGCGTCCGCTCTGCCGAGGAGATCAAAAACCAAATCGACGGAGTCTTCAAGGGTCTTCGGAGTGCAACTGACCTTCCAGAGGTGGAGCCAGTATTGACCATGGCGACAAAAATGTATCGCCACCAGAAACAGGCTCTCTACTTTTTACTGGAGCGCGAGAAACAGGAAGACTACTCCGACAACGAGAAGAACAAGTTGACATCCTTGTGGCGTGTCCGACAGCAACTCCACCGTCACCCAACATATCTGAATGTTGTCACTAGTCAGGAGACGACTCTGAAGCCCACCAGTATGCTCGGAGGAATTCTGGCCGATGATGTATGTTTCTTGCTCCACTGATACTTATGATTTTCTTCGGGATGTAACTGGACTACTCTGAGAGACCTATGCTAATACGCATTTTTTCATGTGGCGATTTAGATGGGACTGGGCAAGACGATCACCATTATTTCTCTTATTATGGCGACTCTGGATCGCAAGATGCATTTGCCTGCACCATCAATACAGTCGAACCCAGTACCACAGAGTGCGGCGCCGGACTTTCTCAACTCTGGAGACCTCGTGACGGAATACGACACCCCGCCTTCTCCTACCATCCGACCCATGTTGACAGTGGCGCCCAAGAAGCCACTGCACAGAAAGCGGCTGACTAACCTGCGGACGAAATCACACGCCACCCTTATCATCTGTCCCTTGTCGACGGTTCAGAATTGGGAGGAACAGTTTGAGGCGCACGTCAAGAAGGATGCGCTTCAGGTGTATGTCTATCATGGAGGTCAGCGCGTGTCGGACCCGGCTTACTTGGCCAAGCACGATGTTGTCATTACGACCTACAACTTGTTGGGCACCGAGTATTCCAAGGAATGCAAGGGCAAGGATAGCGAGTCGAGTGCGTCAAAGAACCCGAGTGTACTGCAGCATATTGACTGGTTCCGAGTGGTCCTGGATGAGGCTCATATCATCAAGGAGGTCAACACTGTACAGAGCAAGGCTGCTTGTGCGCTTGTTGCCGAACGCCGCTGGTGCTTGACCGGAACTCCTATTCAGAACAAGGTGAGTCTTTCATTGGATGGTATATTGTACGCCCACCACTCTTGTGTATATCCGATGTGCTAATTGTTAATTGACTTGACATGTCTTATAGCTGGATGATCTGTTTGCGCTGGTCAAGTTCTTGGGTATGCAACCGTTTCAGGAGAAGGCGCATTGGGCTCACTACATCTCCAAGCCTATCAAGGCGGCCAACCCTATCGGTATCCAGAGGCTACAGACGCTCATGAAGGTCATTACGCTCCGGCGTACCAAGACACAGATGGTGGATGGCAAGCCGTTGCTCGACCTCCCTCCACGTACAGACCATATGCGCTCTCTGGATCTCAGCTTGAACGAACGGCAGATGTACCAGCGGATGGAGTCGAGCGCGAAGCAGACTGTGAGCCAGATTGTACAGGAGAACAAGGTCATGAAGAACTATGCCCATATCTTGCAGGCAATCTTGAAACTTCGACAAATCTGCGCCCACTATGCACTAGTCAAGAACATGAGCGACGACCTCGACATGTCGGGAGAGTTCAACCTGGCCAAGGCGGCGGCGATCTATTCTTTGCTTCAGGATTCTGGCAACGACCAGTGCAACAGTTGTTTCCACCCTTCGACCATCACGCCTATCGTGACCCGGTGCGAGCACGTTTTCTGTCCAGAGTGTGTCAAGAAGCTAAACCCGATCTCGTACATGCTCATTCAGAAGGGCAACGCCAACGTCAGTGTTGCGTCGGGACTCAAGTCGGATTTCAGCTGTCCCCAGTGCGCCACTTCGTTGAGGCCAATTGATCTGATTCAAATCCAGGACGACGCAGAGGACAAGGTGGAGACTATTGGAGGAGGCCATATCCACTCGCGAACGGATGAGAATGGAATGTTTATCCACAGTACCAAAGTCAAAGCACTCATGGAGGATCTGGTTCAAGCTGGCGAGATTTCTCGCAGGACGGGCCAGCCAATGATCAAGAGTGTTGTTTTCTCGCAGTGGACTAGCATGTTGGACTTGATCGAGGTAACCATCTTTTTTTTTTTGTCTCGCCTTTTGCGCTCGACTCGGTCAATCAGTTACCGCACCACATGGATACTGACTTTCTTGTTTCGTTCTGGTCTTTGTATAGGATGGCTTGAGGGAGAACAAGATCATGTTTACTAGATTGGATGGAACCATGCAGCGAAATGATCGCACAGCTGCTATGATCAAGTTCAAGGAGAAGGCCAACTGCAGTGTTATTCTCATTTCACTCAAGGCGGGAGGTGTGGGATTGAACCTGACCTCTGCCCAGCGTGTCTATCTCATGGACCCTCACTGGTAAGTTGAAATCAAGTGTGACTAATGCAATTCATGCAGGTTGTGTCTATGTAGCACAAAACAGGAAGTGCGTTGTTTTTTTCTCACCATTCCTTTGCTTTTTCCTTTTCCTCCTTTACTTGTCGAAATTACCCATTGGATAGGAACCCTTCGGTGGAGAGTCAGGCAATTGATCGTATCCATCGTCTTGGACAGACCAAACCAGTCGACGTCGTTCGGTTTATCATCAAGGTAAGGAAACATGGACTATGTGTCGTTGAATGTTTTTATATTCTATCGATCACCGTCAGAAGAGAATATTGTCATCTCACATCCATTCTATTACCTTTTCTGCTCATGATGATGAAATATTAGGAATCGATCGAAGAGAACATCTTAGAGCTTCAGAAACGCAAGGCGGAGCTTTCGGAGATGACGTTTGCAGAAAAACTGTCTAAGCAGGAGGTCTTGAAGCGTCGTCTCGAGGATCTGAAGTATCTGTTTCAAGGCTCATCCGAAGTGATGAAGAAGAGGAACGGCACCTCCGCGCTGGCCATCACCAGCAGCAACAACAACAGCGCAGCATCGTCCCCTGCACCCCCATGATCGATCGCGCATTGTTCCTTTTCTTTTGTTTTCTTTCTCGTTACTTTTATTCTCTTGTATTTTTTGTTTTGCCTTAGTCTTTCACTCTCGCTAGTCCGCCTGCATTCTTATACACATGTTCTTTTCTGCCACTCTTCACATACCTTCATGACAATTACACCAGCATTTTTTGTAAAAACATTCATACGATTCTAATACACATGTTCATTTGACGAGTATGCGACACTTGAAGGGTGTCATGACGGAAATGGATGAGCCCAACTCTGCAGCTCTGTCATCTTTTCTTTTCATAGCGGTGTTTAATTACCTTCTCTGTCCCTGAGCAAGCAGCCAGCACGGCGTTCTTTTTTTCATGAAGGGAGAGTATGCATTTGACATAGTTCGATGTGATTGGATGAGAAAGGGAGTCGACTGGACTCATGGGCTGGCTTCTTTTTATCCCTTGCTTGTTTCCCTGTGTGTCGCTCTTTTGGACACCAGCTGAGCAACCTTCTTTTATCTTTTTTTGTTGGGCTGGCGGTCAGTCATGGTGCATTTCACAAAAAGACCTGAATGGACGACAAATGAGGAAGGCATTCCCTCTCTTTTTTTCTTTTTATTCGTTCTTTCTTTGTTCATTCCCTCCACTCCTATTTTCGTTTCTTCTCTTCTTCTTCACTCTCGCCTTTTTTTTCATTGACACTTTCCACACCCTTACACTTCTTGTTTATTAATTTTACCTTCGACACATACTTAACTACTCAGACCCGTTGGTTGCACAACCAACCCCTCCTCCCTCTCCACTCTCTCTCTATCTCAACCATCCACACTCGACGACTATTGAGATAATTCGTCATGCTGAATCATAATACAACCCCATCATCGTCACGGCGCAGCAATAATGGTCCCTCAGCAAGACGCATCCTCCTCGTTCTCTCCTTCATGTGCTGCTGCCTCAACATGCTGGCCTCTGGATCCCTCTACGTCTTTGCCCTCTACGCTCCCTCCTTCACCGGCCGGTTAGGCTACTCCCAGACCCAAACCAGCACCATCGCTGTCATTGGAGATATCGGACTCTATGGCGTCGGCCCCCTCTCAGGAATGATGGCTGATCGGTTAGGAGCTCGACCTACTTCGTTTATTGCAGGAGTGCTGCTGTTGACGGGGTATGGGTTGTTGTCGGCCGGCTATGCGAGTGGGCTGGAGAGTATTGCGAAGGGGGAGGCGCCGACGCATTTTCTGTGGATGAGTGGGTTCTTGTTTTTGGCGGGGATGGGGTCAAGTGCTTCGTACATGGCTGCTTTTACGAGTTTGGCAAAGAATTTTCGAAATGGCCGGGGGGTTGCTTTAGGTGAGTGAGTGAGTCATGTGTGTGTGTGTCTTCTTGCATCCTTAAACCCTTCTTATCCTTTTTTGTTATTTCCGTCCAACCCATGAAGCCATGGCATAGTTTGAGTTGACCCCCCCCCCTGCCTCCCTCCAGTTGTGCCCACCCCTTTCCCGCAGTTGCAGAACAAGAAGTGACTAACATGGCCTTTTTTGATATGTATTGCAAATAGGCATCCCGGTCAGCTTTTTTGGATTGTCGGCGGCAGCATTGACATTTATTGCGCAGGGGTTCTTCATGGTGAATGTCAGCGACTTTGTCAACAACATCGGCAGCAACTACAAACCAAGGAATCCAAAGAATCCACATGAGGAGGAGGAGCTGGACACGATCGGATTCTTGTTGTTCCTCGGAGTTGCAGGAGGTGTCATTAATGGTCTTGCAGTCCTCGGGATGAATATCTTGACACCGCCTACCAAGACGACTGACCCCGAAAGTAATCCGATAATTGCACCAGTACAGGCACAGGGGCAGGCACCATTATCGGAACAGACGCCATTGTTGGGAGAGAATACGACAACGGACACCCTTGCGAACCAACAGAGCGATCCGCCACTCAAAAAGCCTAGAAATGGGAGGCGGTATGTCCGGTCGATCAGTGGCAAGGAGTTCTTTATGGATGGCGATGCGCAGGCGTTCTTTGTGATCATGGTCTGTCTTGCTGGAACTGGACTCATGATTATCAATTCGATCTCTGCCATGGTTGGTGCCGTCGCAGGAACCGAACAAGGACTAGGCCCAGAAACACCACTCTTGGGCACAGGATTTAGAGGTGATGGAAGTGGTGAGGATGGCAAAACCCCATTGGCATCGATCCGCGCAACACATGTTATCTTGATCAGTCTATCGAGTTACGCTGGTCGGATTCTGTCTGGGCTCGGATCGGATTTGGCGATTGTCATGTATGGTGCTCACCGGGTCTATGCAGTGCCGATTGCGGCGATCTGTATGGGTCTGGCTCAGGTCGCAGGACTGTTTGCAAACCTCCATTGGTTGTACCTGACGTCGGTCTTGACGGGATTGGCCTATGGAGGGTTCTTTGGCGTTGCCGGAACCGTTGTTGCGGAACTTTGGGGTGAAGAGACCTGTGGCCAGAACTGGTATGTTTTTTTTTTTGTTTGTTCTGTTGTTCTTCTGATCGTATGAGATGATTTTGATTGGTGCGTGCATTAATGCATGGAATGTATTTTCGATAATGAGTGAACGACTGACCTCCTCCACATGTTTATTCATGGACAAAATTAATGTTTTGATAGGGGATGGCTGTCATGGGGTTCGGCGTTTGGAGGGATGCTGTTCAACCTGCTGTTTGGACTGGTCATGGATGCCGAACGGCCAGTAGTCGATGAAGAGCCTCAAGCCTGCAATGGACACCACTGTTACCGCTGGGCGTTGATTGTCTCACTTGGAGCTTGTGTGTTGAGTTGCGCGCTGAGTACGCGGATGGCGTTGCGGCAACGTGCCCTTGATCAGTATTATCAATGAACCATGTCCTTTTTCATTTTTTTTTTCCATTTAATATAGTAGAAATAATTGTACAACGTAATAATATTTCTCGCGCTTTGTTTTGCTTTGAGTTGTTTCTGGGCAGGAAGGATCGTCGAGATAGTAGTAACCAGGCCGGTCAAGGTACTACACTGACCGATTACATAATTATAGGACAACGTTTCAGTTGGTAACAGGTCGTTCTCATGGTATGAATGGGAGTCTGTTGAAATCTCCACGACCACGAGAGTTTGCCATTTTTTATCACGATATGCAAACTGAACTGATGAATGGATTGATCACCAGCTGAGACTAAGAAGTTTTTCTACTGGTTGGTGGCGTTTTTTTTTTTTTTTTTCTTGTTCGTCGAGGGATGTTGCTCTCAACTGTCGTCGTGTTGACTCTGAATCTTTTCTTTGTTATTTCTTTTTTTCTTTTCCTTCTCGCACTGTTCCCTCTCTCCCTTTGTCATGCTGCGCTTCTTGTGACACAGATTACTAGCCGTTTTGTCACAACATGAGCTGCGACTCATATTTTTTTTTTTTATCTCCTCCTCCCTCCCCTCTCTCTTTCCTTTCCCTCTTCCATCTTTAACCCATTTTGCTTACTCCTTTTCAGGTTCCGTCTTTGATCCCAAAGGACATGAATCACCACAAAACATTAAGTCCATGCCAGGATCAGCCCAAAGACAGAAGAACAAACAGCGCATGAAACCCATGCGCAGGAAAACAACAGACCCAGCACCAGGAACTTGGATTGGGACCAACACCTCCTCACCATTCGCCATCACCACCATCAATAAAACAAGCTATCAATACAACAACCTTCAACAACATACAAGGGGCAGCCCTAACACAACATGTTTCACCACCACAAACGAAACAAAAACCACATTGCCCGCTATGCGTTACGCCTTTTGCTATTTTGTCATCGATGCAGGAACAACAACTATAAATAGCTCCCTTCGGCTCATTAACAACAACAAAAACAACAAAAATAATAACAGCTGTAGCAACAGCAGCAGCAACAGCAGCCAGCCAGCCCTTACGACCCCAAGTAAATATCAATAAAAGTGATCGGGCGGTATTATTTATATTTGCTTGCAAGTAAAAAAAAAAAGAGATAGAAGGGTTTAGAAGCGTGCACCGCGAGGGACGTTCAGGTTAGGAATAAATGATTGACGGCAATGTAGGTGCTCTTGGGGACGATGATTCTATTTTCATAGTCATCTCATGGTTTTTTTTTTATGGTCTTTTCATTTATTTTTTCATAAAGAAACTAAAGGAAGAACTAATAACAGTATCAAAAGACCATGTCATATATTGCATACCGCTGCCGGACTAACCGTACATTCAGTCTACACAAAAGATATAGTAGGAAAAGGAGTGAGCATGGGGATCATGGGTGCATCACGTTTTTATCATACATAGAAAGGGGAAGGCTGCCTTGGCAGCGACATTTGAGGAGAGGCCTAAAATTGGCACGTTAATAGCATGGTCAAAGCTTTTGATATATATAACTACAAAGCTTGACATCTGTCGAGCTTTGATAAGATGGAACAGGGGTACTCGAGGTTGCTGAGGTTGGATACGAGGACGAGGATGACGTCGAGCTGTTGTTGTTGCTATAGGAAGGGGGCGTAATTTTGAGCGAGTGAGATTGGTAGAGTTGTTGTCTCTGTAGGTGGTGGTGTTGGCGAAGGGAAGAAGGAAGAAAAGGGAAGGAAAGAAAGAAAGTGGGGAAGCGAGAGGGTATTTACACTTGTCCGTCCTGACGGGTGACAATGCGTTGCCGTCATTCCATTGATCATTGATCATTGATCATTGGTAAAAACGCGCTTGTCTCAAAAAAAACCTTCATCAGCGCGTAAAGGATCAAAAGCATTCGCCTTCAAACGCGTCCTGTCAGTCAGTCGCATGCAGTCGTATCGGCAGTAGGCCTACCTTCTTCCTCTGTATCTAGACCCTGTGATATCCTGGAGAATAATGTTCCCTTCACCACTGTGCAGAACACAGTCGTTGTGTGTTCCCTCCACCATCCACTCGACCATACGAAAAGCGCACCTATTATTTTCTTTTTCATCTCTTTTCAGCTGAGAGGATCATAGAAGATAACTTTTCTTGTCCTTAATTTTTCTTCATATTGGTTGCCCTAGTTCATTATATTGTTGAATTGCTATTTGTTGTTGTCGTTATTGTTTTGTATTGTTCAACAGCGTAAAAGAGAAGGAAGAGGAAGAAAAAAAGAGACAAAGGATAATGGAAGAATAGTAGGGAGGGGTGGAGAAAACGTGGTTCATGAAAATGCCCACTCAGATGATCTAGAAAAGTGGAGACAACACATATCGAAAAAATTAAAGAACTTTGAACTTGACTACGAGTTTCGCATGCCCCTGCCCACTCGAAGCGAAGAAGATATGAGTTCAATGAAAAGACATGGCGCGCGAATAAGAGGGGTTTTTTTTTCCAAACGTATGATCGGTATGTTATATATTTTTTTCAATCATCCTTGTTTCTTCATTCTACCACTATGTTTCTTTTTTCTTTCAGTCCGTTTCCTTTGGTGTTAGTTATTTTTTTAATCTTTCGCTCAACACACACATACCTCTTTCTCACGTTTTGTTCTGCTATTCATTGCGGGTGTAGCCTTAACTACTTACAATTCACGTAGGGCGAAAAATGAACAAAGAAGAAAGGAGTCAAGAAAATTAATACCACTCCCTAGTTCTTCCCTATTTAACCAACAGGTCGGCCGTTTTAACAACACCTCTCTGCCTAAGCAACATCTACATCCACAGGGTACAAAATGAGGATTTAAAAAAAAGGGGAGGAGAAACCAAAAGAAAGTAGTCAAGACACGCAGGAATGTAAAGGGTGAACTGGAGGAAAGTGTGTTCTATTGTCACGTTAAAGGGAGTAACTCCTTACACAATTAGTATATTTAATGTGTGATGGCCGCTGCTCATCAAAGCGCTTAAACGCTCGAGGGTAAAGATATAAAGAGGGATTGGGAGGGAGGGAGGGAGGATGGGAAGGAGGGATGGGGAAAGTGAGTGTGAGAGTATGGGAGGAGAGGGTATAAGAAGTGTGTGTGAAGAAGGAAGAGGAGAACGCGGTTTATTTCTATTCATGACAATATCTTGAATAAAAGGTTGCATAATAACATTTTATTGATGTTGAATAACAAACTGTTACGGCTGCAATAACGCATTTTCTTTTTTCCACTGGCTCATGGATATTCATCTCCTTTCGTAACTAGTCATTCGTGTGTTTCGATGTAGGATATTCTAGGTTGATGGGGGTGCAATGTGCATTGGATGGCCGTGTTTGAGCTAGATGTTCGTTGTTCAAGGGGGGTTTTTTTTGGTAAGCATAGCCCAAACAAGGGGAGAAAAGAAAAGGCGTTGGCCAATGTGGCTGTTGGATGTGTGCAACTGTTGTTGACGTAAACAAGATGATCGTCCAATAGTAAAATAGGGCACTGTTGAGGATAATAGCCTGTTGTGCCTTGGAGATGAGCAGTAAGTGAGGGAGAACAATAAAGACAGAAAAAGAGAGAGAAGAAGAAGAGAGGAGATGGGTATGGGCACACGAGCGATACAGTGAGGGTATTGTATAATTGGTATAGCATGGCACAGACCACCAAACCCAGTCAGGGTACTACCATCAGTTGCCCGAACTAGAAACGAAATCAGTTGTCTTTGCTTGGACTGAACACTAAACACATCAGTAGATCTGAGACTTCATATTAATTTTTGAGGATTTGATAGAATAATAAAAAAAAAAAATCGTGAGCGTTTTTCTTCGTTGCTCGTTTGTATGGGTAAAGAGAGCATTGATTTTTGCGTTGATGCTTACTTGACGCCCACTCGCTCCCTTCATAAACAACAACAAGAGAATAGACAATCCATCGCACAACCACAACCACAATCCAGAGAATCCTTTCCAACTAGACTACACTGACAATGCAAGCACAGGTATTTGTCACCCCTAGTCCATCAATGGGCGTTGTCTTCTTGTCTCTGCCCTTGAGACCAGCCCAGTCCGCGCGCTCTTTCAATGAGAACAAAAAAATAACAATATCTATTTTTGAATCGCTCTTTTAGCGTTATCAGGTATTCAATTTTTTGTTACTGGGTGTTAAGGATGGAACAACAACCGCTGGCCCTGGGAGGGCTGAACCGATTTTTAGGTTGTTGTTGTTGTTGTTGTTGTTGTTGTTGTTGTTGTTGTTGTTGTTGTTGTTGTTGTGGTTTGCACCTTGAATTGAATGATTGTTGCTCTTGGGGGTGAGGGGTGAGGGGAATGGGGGAAAAGTAAGAAAGGGAGAGAGAGGTAATGAGAGCAATTGACAATTTTGCCACCGAGACAAATAAAACAAGTCAAGTGGTCGACTGGAACTACGTGGAGGAGAGCGGGAGTTAGAGAGGGAGAGCGAGAGAGTCGCGTCCTTTGCCACCGAGAAAAGCTGAATTTGTCTGTTCGTCGTACAACAACGGAAGATTTAGAAGAATAACTAACAGAAAACCTGAAGAGGCGGTGTTGTGTTTTGCCGGAGACATAATGGGAGTAAGGGAGAGAGGAAGAGAAGGGGACAGGACATGGCACCTGTGAATGCAAGAATGCGACCATGTGCGTCAACAATAGGGAACCAGCATCTGCAGTCCCCGTTCTTCGTCCTGCTGTTTTTCTCATGCTATTAGAGACCCGCCGACTTCACTCCCTCTCCTTCTCTTTGGCAACTCTGCCACTTTTTTCTTCCTTTCAAAAAAGTTGGCGGTGTCCTTGCAAGGCGATGCCTAGGCGAGAAATATACGGTAATGAGGGACAAAGACGCCTTTTTTTTTCTCTTTGCTGCTGGCTGTTTGCGCGCTGAATTTGGAGGACAATTGAGACACTCATAGCCCTATCATGGATTCATAGTAGTCGCAATCATAGCCACCAAAAAAAAAGGTACCGGCGCACAAGAATGGATGTGTGACCACATGTATGTTCGTTTCTTATTGTTCTTTCCTTGCCTTCTAGCGTCTTTGTTCTAAGGACACAACAAGTGCGTTTGGCTATTCTTAGTCGATTAAAGGGCGTTATTCTTCTTGATGATATGATAATGTCCGTGTACGTGCGTGTCACTTCATTTGTCCCCTCCCCCGTCTTTGAGAAGGAGGCACAACGACGCCCCGTCAGTCGGTGTTCCCCAGTTCTATTTAATACTGTGTATTTATTTCTTTCGTTCTTGGTCCGAGGCCCTTTGTATATTTCTCCTCACTCGCTCTCCTCCACCATCTTCCTCCCCCGACCTCGACCCCACGTCCAGTCTCTGTCTCTGTTCTGCTCTCCTCCCTGGGTTGTTTATTTAAAATCCTCGGTATTTGTCCGACCCTCTTCTTTCTTTTCTTTCATTCTTCACAACCTCGACTCTTCTTCCTCCCTCCCTTCCTCCTCTTCTCATCCTTCAAGTTAAGACAAGGAGCGACACTCATACCCCTCTTCCACCGCCAACAACATACCCTTCTTCCCCTTCAATTTTACGACAAACCAAACACAAACAACTTCCACTCACACAAAAAAAAGCAATAACCATGAAGACCATTCTTTCGACCATCTCCATCACCTTGATGGCCGCCGCCACCGCATCGGCCGCCTTCAACGCCGCAGAGTTCCCTCCTGTCAACGCTGTCCCCCCAACCAACACCCCTCAGGTCCAGGAGTGGCTCAAGGCCGTCAACTTGGCTGATGTCCCCGTCTTCCCCCTCCACACCGGCAACCCTCCCGCCTGCCCTGCTGTTACCACCATCCCTGCCGACCAATGCTGGAGATCTTGCCAGAGCTGCCGTGGTGACGATATCACCGCCTGTCCCACCCCCGGTGTTATGGGTGTTACTTTCGACGATGGTAAGAAAAGAAAAGCGAGTGATTGATGGATAAGAAACCGATGGACGGAGATGGGAGATCGAGTTCCCTGAACACACTCGTACAAAACAATTGGGACAGAAGCACACTGACACACACATGACAACACACAGACAGGCATATTGTTTCCACACTTGTCCCCTTGGCGCTATTTTGGGCCTTTTCTTCCTTGCACTCTTCTCTCGGTCGTCATTATCAATGGCACGCTGTTCCTTTCTTCTCTTTCCTCTTCCTCTCTTCTCTGTCACTCTTGGTGTGTGTGTATGTGGTTCTTCTGCCGCTTTGTGTTTGAAACTATGTTGGATACAACTTGTGGGATAGTTAAAGAAGTGCTGTCATGAAATACAACGACCAAGAAAGTGATAATCCGAGAACAAAGAAAGAAAAAGAAAAATGTTGCTTAATACAAAGGAAGCAATCCTAATTGTGCTCATAAATTAACCACTTCTATCGGTCTCTTTTTTGCTCATTTATTCCCCTTTCCTCTCTCTATCATTACTACTCGTACGTGTACATGGAATTGGAATAACATGGTGTTCTAGGTCCCACTCCCTTCACTCCTCAGCTGTTGACTACCCTCAAGGAGAACAACATTAAGGCCACCTTCTTCGTCATGGGCACCAACGTTGTCCGGAACCCCACCATCTTGAAGCAGGAGTTTGACGAGGGCCACCACATTGCCTCCCACACCTGGTCTCACCACCCCCTCACCACCCTCACCAATGAGGAGATCGTTGCCGAGTTGAAGTGGACCGAGAAGGCCGTCTTTGACATCACTGGCGCGAAGATGAAGTATGTCCGTCCCCCATATGGTGATATTGACAACCGTGTCCGTGCCGTCGTCAAGAAGCTTGGCTACATCATTGTTGACTGGTAAGTTCTCCATTCGTCGTCATTCCCTGGTAAAAACAGAAAAAAAAGTAAAAGTGAAATGGGTTTAGTGTGAGAGCCGTAATAATAATAACATGCAACAAAGAAAAGAGAGAGAGAGAGCGAAAGACGGGAACGGTGGAACGGGGACCATGTGTTTCGGGCACTCATCTATGTCGTGTCTGTGTCCCTTGCATCGGGTCTATCTAACGCCTATTTTATGACCATGTGCGTACATTCAAGAATTGACCTTCTTATCAAACCCTATCCCTTTCTCCAACGCACAAAAAACAATAGGACAAGCGATGTCTACGACTCTAAGGACTTCAACTTGAACGCCAACCCCACCGAGGCCAATTTGGCCGCTGCCGTCACCGCCTTCTCCGCCTCCTTGACCACCTACGGCGCCAACCCCGGCGACAAGGGAATCATCACCCTCGAGCACGATCTCTACCAAGTTACCGTCGACTTCGCCAAGCGCATCCTCCCCCTCGCAGCCTCGGCCAAGCTCAAGATCCAGTCCATTGACGACTGCTTGGGCGACAAGAACCCCTACCAGAACAATCCAGTTAACAACACCACCACTGGCAGCGGATCTGGCAAGCCTGGCGACAAGGGCAACGCTGCCTCCTCTGTCGGCGCCAAGGTCGTCATGACCGTCTCCTTGGCCGTCATCGCCGCCGCTCTTTCTGCCTTCTAAGCAGTCTGCTTTTAAGTCAAGAAGGAAGAAAAACCCCATCCTCCTAAACAAAGATTACCTACTATATCTTTAATAATATCGAGTCGACACGTCCCCTTCCCTCCCATTATCTACCTACCATCTACCATAGTATCTATTATTATTTTTTTGCCCTTGTTGAACAAGCATAGACAGTTACGAACACAAAAAAAGTATATAAGCAGTTTGCATTGTCATTCTATGTCATCGTCAATGTGAAGGGTGTCAATGCTTATTTCCCGTGAGTCAAGAATGAAGGACAGCCCTTCCACGCAGAAAAAGATAACGGTATCGTTAATTGTGAGAAAGAGGAAGACTGTGCGGCGCCTCTTTATTATCGTGTGACAAACAAAGCATACACTTGAAGGACGGATATAAAAAGGACCGCTGCTCTGTTTTTTTACTTCTCCCATAACCACACAGTTCTTCTTTCCAGCCTCGGCAAACAACAGAAAAAACACAACTATGACTATGCCGACTGTATACTGCAGCGAGCCATTGCCTTTAACAACACTACCAACAACGACAGCGACGATGCCGACCTGTTTAGAACAGCAGTCGCAAGTACCCTCAATCCGATGCACAGGACCGTACCAAATCTCGTCCACTCTCTGGTTAAGTCCCGTTGCGCTCTCCGACACCGCAGAAGTCTATCGGATCCTCAATATCGACAACAGCATCCACAACGGGCTCCACTCGGACAAGATGCGCTTCCCCTTCTCTGAAGATGCAGCTCGTTATTTCACAGCGAGACACCTGAGCATCCGGGAAGAGAGGGGGATCTGTCGCGCGTGGGCGATTCGGACGGAGGTGGAGGGGCCCATAATTGGGTTGTTTGCGCTGGATCCGTTTGATCATGGTGATATGGGCCCGTGTTTTCGTGGCAAGGAGCCTGCTGCCAAATCAGAGCCGGTCCATAACCCTGATGATAGAAAGGAAGGGGAGTGTGTTTTGAGTTGCGGTGGGCTTGGGTACTGGTTATCCCCTGAGCATGGAGGAAAGGGGATCATGACAGAGGTGGTTGACTTTGCGCTGACTAAGATGGCGAGACAGGAGTTTGGATATGATCGAGTCCATGGGGAGGCCTGGACGGACAATGTGGGCAGTCGGAGGGTGATGGAGAAGGCGGGGATGCGTACTGCGGTTGGTGTGCCTGTCTTTGTACCCAAGTTTGATACAGTCAAGGATATCGCGCACTACATCTATGACGCCGAATAAATAGCCACTTCTTGTTGGCTGTCGTCCCTGCTATTGCTGTCGTTGTTGATCAATTGATGATAGCCAGATACCTGAGAGGGTGCCCAGCTGGAGGCGAAGCACTGATTGTCTTGTTGTTGTGTACCTCCTTCTCCTCCTCTTCTCCTTCAAACGAACGGTTGCCAGCAAAGAGAAACAAGTAACCCTTAATGGGCGCCATTCCAACTCTAAACATTTCAAAGCACGCTTTGTTTAGTGGGTGGCTGGCAGTTGGCGAGAAAAAAAAAATTTGCCGCTTGATGAGCGGGGGATGGAGCACTATAAATTGAGACGAGTCGCTCTGCACTGTTTGTCCCTCCTTTTCCCGCACGATCAAATCACCATGTGTACGTTAAGTTTTGGATCTGACGAACATACACACCAGAGCGATTCATCCAATCCATCCATCGACACATCCAGTCATCCATCCTTCTATTCATCGTGTCTATCGATCCATCCGACCTTCAACGACAACAACTACCCATACAGGAACAACAATTACAACCAATGCAACAAGCAACACCCATCGTTACCAGGACAATCGACTCTCGTTCTTCCTTCAGCCTCTAGTCTCCATCTTGACAGGCTCACCATGAACAGGAAGGTTTCAATCGGAGAGTTGGGGACTTGGTCATGACTCGCACACTTTTCTTTAACTGAACCAGAACTGGCAAGAGTGACCAAGCAACAACGGCCATTCCCTACAGCAACACCACCACCACTGGCGACATAGACATCAGCGATCGTTACTTTCAGGACAGTAGTGAAAGGGTCAATAGGAGAGCAAGCCATATGCAAAAGAATGGCCCTCGCGCTTGGACCAGCCAGCCTTCGAGAACAACTCCACGTCCACCTTACAACCACTCCTTGAACAAGGATGCTGACCATTGCCTTGCCTATCTCTCTATGCATCAAACAGCTCACCGTAAATTCGAAAGGCCACGTCACGGATCCTTGGGTTTCTTGCCCCGCAAGCGTGCTTCCCGCCACCAGGGTAAGGCCAAGTCCTTCCCCAAGGATGATGCCTCCAAGCCCGTCCACTTGACCGCCTTCATGGGTTACAAGGCCGGTATGACCCACGTCGTCCGTGACTTGGACCGTCCCGGTTCCAAGATGCACAAGAAGGAGATCGTCGAGGCCGTCACCATCATCGAGACTCCCCCCATGGTTGTCGTCGGTGTTGTCGGTTACGTCGAGACTCCCCGCGGTCTCCGCTCGTTGACCACCGTCTGGGCCGAGCACTTGTCCGAGGAGCTCAAGCGTCGCTTCTACAAGAACTGGTACCGCTCCAAGAAGAAGGCCTTCACCAAGTACGCCAAGCAGCACGCCAACGGTGCCAAGCCCGTCCTCCGCGAGCTCGAGCGCATCAAGAAGTACTGCGCTGTCGTCCGTGTCATTGTCCACACTCAGGTCCGCAAGGTCAAGATTGGCCAGAAGAAGGCTCACGTCATGGAGATCCAGTTGAACGGTGGTTCCGTTGCCGACAAGGTCAACTTCGCCTACGAGCACTTTGAGAAGACCGTCGACATCAACTCTGTCTTGGAGCAGGACGAGATGATCGATGTCATCGCCGTCACCAAGGGTCACGGTTTCGAGGGTGTCACCCATCGTTGGGGCACCAAGAAGCTCCCCCGTAAGACCCACAAGGGTCTCCGCAAGGTTGCCTGTATTGGAGCTTGGCATCCTTCCCGCGTCATGTACTCGGTTCCTCGCGCTGGTCAGAACGGTTACCACCACCGTACTGAGGTCAACAAGAAGATCTACCGCATCGGAAAGGGCGAGGACAAGTCCAACGCCAAGACCGAGTACGACTTGACCGAGAAGTCCATCACCCCCTTGGGCGGCTTCCCCCACTACGGTATCGTCAACGAGGACTACGTCATGATCAAGGGATGCTGCGCTGGTACCAAGAAGCGCGTCGTCACCCTCCGCAAGTCTCTCCTTGTCCACTCTCGTCGCTCTGCCCTCGAGAACGTCCAGCTCAAGTTCATCGATACTTCCTCCAAGTTCGGTCACGGTCGCTTCCAGACCCGCGAGGAGCGCCAGCAGTTCATGGGCACCTTGAAGCGCGATCTTTAAGTGTACCATCAACACGTTGTTGCCTCTTACCCAGGACATCCACACACCCACCCTTGAACGTTGCGAGGACAGCGAGAATGACTTTTTCTAATAAATTGAATTTCGCGCGCCAAAGCTTTGTTGTATTTTTAGTACTCACACATATCTTTTTGCTTCGTTTGTTTTTTTTTTCTGTGGTAACTTTTGTCTCTTTTGCTTGATTCAATGTTTTGGGCGAATGGTTTTTATTTATTACGAGTGGATTGGGATATCATGAATGAAGTGGGCAACGTCCTTGGTGGCGTTGAACTTGGGTACAAAGATGGGCAGGCCAATGACTTGTTGCATCCCAGTCCGCTCCATCACTCGGGAGCTTCCAATGTTGTCAGTCCAACATTCTCCATGGACTCGATCATATCCAAACTCCTGTCGCGCCAATCGAGTGAGCGCAAACTTGAGGACACCCGTCATGATTCCTTTGCCGGCATACTCAGGCGACAGCCAATACCCGACTCCACCACAGTTAAGTAGCGCCTCATCATCGTTGACTTTCATCGTTGGAGTTGTTGTTGTGTCTGCGTTCAAGACGAGTTCCTTGCCTCGGTAACAAGGCCCCATCTCCCTGTGATCCTGAGGATCCAACGAGAAAAGCCCAATCATGGGCCCGTCGACAGTACTACGAATTGCCCAGGTCTGGCAGACGCCCTGCTGGACTCGTTCTTGTTCCTGGTACATCGAGAATCGGAGGGCTTCTTCTTTAGGGAAGGGGAAGGTCATGGAGTCTGAGTAGAGTCCCTTGAAGAAGCTGTCGTTTATATTGAGGATGCGGTATTGTTCTGAGGCGTCTGATATGTAGATGGGGGTTAGGAAGATGGTGGGGGAGATTTGGAAGGGGCCAAGACAGCGGATTAGTGGTGGTGAAGTGACTGGAGTGACTGTAGTGGTGGTCGCCATCGTCATGGAGGGATGTTTTGGGGAAAGGATATGTGTGGAAGGAAGGTAAAAAGGGCTCGAAGAATGAAAGGTATAGGTTATCGTTTCTTATATGTGCTCGTTTTTTCTTCGGTTCTTCAAGGCGCCGCATATGTGGATATCCTCGCCGCAGCAAGGATGTCAATGCCTGCTCTTTTGTGACTCATGGGAACTTTGCGCTTTGAAGGGAGTATGCGGCGCTGAACAGAAGATACTGCTATACGTTCTCTAAGTTCTGGTTGTGGTTGTCATAGCTCTCATGTCCGTAGCCGTCCCCTTCGCGTAACTTTCAAGCATCCATCTGACAATATAAAAAATAACGACGCATGCAGGGTCAAAAGTGCGCCACCAAAAATGACTTTCACGAGGGGTACAACTGACATGTTCCGAATGGACCAATCGTAAGCCAGGAATTGATCGATGACTCGCTCACTGATAAACCTTTTTCTTCGTGAAGAAGTGGGTCACTCATCCCGTTACTCATGGAAGGAGGCCATGAGTGCAATCCCAATTCTTCCTTCCTTCCTTCCTCCTCTTTCTTCCCCTTCCTTTTCTTCTTTCTTTTTTTTTTTCTCCTCTTGTCCTTCTTTCTTCTTTACTCACACCCCTACTCCAGACCAAACCCGACACCCCTATCTTCCTCTCCCACCAATATACCCACTCTTCTATACTCAACCTAGACCAACCTAAGCTAACCGGCAAACAACAACAGTGACAACAGGACAGACAGTTATGCCCACGAGTGAGACAACCGCAGACCTCAGTGTCTTCCCAAAGGCTGCCGACCCTGCTGCTACTACCCACATACCTCACAAGGATAAGAATAAGGACCTTATCTCCGCCAGCAGACTAGCACCCGAGATCGTCCTCCTCATACTGTCCTTCCTCAACTACCACGACCAGCCTTCAAGACTCGGGTCCATCCTCACACTCTGCAAGTCCTGGGCCCGCCTTGCCCTCGAACTGATCTACGAACAGCCCGTCTTGACCTTGAAGAGTCTCCCCAGCTTCAGCACCACCTTGGGACTTCAGGATCGACTCCACAATGGGCAGACTCCCTTCTGGGAGACAAACATTCATCTGGATGGACGAAAAAGCCTGGGGATCGATTACCGGTCGTTGATCAAGAGACCTTGTCGGATCTTGGGCACAGTGGCGCCAACGAAGCAGGATCTGGTGCAGTTGTGGGATCTTCAGGCGTTGCTCTGGACTGTGCCTGCTTTGGCTGCTGCCCCTGTGACGATGATGGGATCGCCATCGCTTTCAACGGTTGTTGTTGGTTCTTTCTCGAGTCCTAACAGTTCGCCACCTCAGTCGTCATTGTCGTTGCCACCATCGCCATCGCCATCGCCATCTTCAACTGTACAGTCATCATCATCTTCACCAACAATGGCAGCACCAACCCCAACAACACTCAAAGAGCAATTGTCTTTGGTAGCCACACGACCAACCTCTGTATCGCCATCACCACCTAGACGATCATCTTCGTCTTCTCCGTCCCCCTCCAAGGCTGTACTGTTGCGACGCAAGAAGAAGACCCTCCCACCCCCAGGACCTGTCGTCATGATGCTAGAGTCGACAGCTGCATTCTCAGAGATAATGCATGACATCTTGCGGGAGGTCCCTGGGATGAAGCTACGTCATCTTCACTACCGACTCCTCCCTGGCGTGCCTCTTTCAGACCTCGTCAGGAACCACCTGTCAACCTTACAGGAGTTGGTCATCTCCCGGTCTCCAACTCGATTGGATGACTTTATGGCCATCGCCCGATTGCTCTCCGGGAACGACAATGGCAACAACAGCGGTGACGATACTAGCGATACCAACTCCTCCTCTCAGCAACAACAACAGCAACACTCACAGAGGAGTCAAATCCACACGCTTGCGCTGGATCGTTGTCAGGGAGCAGGAGTGACAGCTCTGACAGAGTTGGTGCGCGCGTGTGGATCTCGCCTCAGGACCCTTGAGTTCCGTCAACATACCGTGATCCGCCCTGCTGGTGGAGATCTCGCACAGTTCCCTCTCGATGCTCCTGGTGATTGGAATGCACTAGAGATTTCTCAAGAGGCGTTCGAGAAGGAGTTGGCTGAGAATCCAATGTCTACTTGTGAGCCGGGACAGGCCTGTCGACTGTGCGGGTCTTTCGCTGACAGTAGCAGTAACAGCAGCAATGGCAAGGTGCACGAAACGCATGAGGACGACAAGTTGGAGGAATCAATCGAGGGTCTTTCTATCGCAATCGCGACTATTACACCATCTACTACCAACAATGGAACGGCAACCTCTACAACGGGTTCGATCCAGCCAACGCCAGACCATCAGCAACCATTACAACAGCAGCAACAGCAAGGAGCTGGCATCCCTCCTGTAGGAGCCGACCCTGAGACGCGGATGGACTTGGCAATGCTTATGGTGTCCGAGCTCTGCCCACGACTGACACGACTCCGTCTACAGAACATGACATGGTTGTCTGACAACAGCCTATCAGGATTCCGACCCACCTTTGACCACCTTCACCGTTCGAACAAGGAGAACGACGGTCTTGCCCAACAGCAACACCGTGGTTTGAAGGAGATTGAGCTCCTGGATTCGTACTATGCGTCACAGGTGACCATCGAGGGGCTTTTGGAGCTTTGTGGTCCCGACTTGGAGACTCTTGTAGTGGATCGAAGGTCGTGCTGGAGAACAAGAACAAGGACCCATGTCACCATCGCTCAGGATGCCCATACTCAACCTCCTGGAACTCCCACCACCACCGCTTTGTCGGAGCAGCAGGCGGGGCTGTGTGCTGGCTGTATAAATCAGGAGAGATTGAGACGTTTTAGAGACGAGACTATGTCGACAGGAGACCGAATTATCTTGGGGTTACTTTCGGACACGACGGCGAGGACGACAAGGGGGCAGGATTCTTGTTCGATCCAGCAGCAAGTGGACGAAGAGAAGAATGGACGTGTACAACATCAACGACGACGACAACCACGATTGAGCACATTGGTGCTGATTGAGCATTGGGTGAGTGTCCAAGTGGTCAAGGAGGCCCTTTGCGAGTGGAGCCGGACACTGGCCGTTGTGAGCCTGCGTCTCTACAAATGTTCCAACCAGGTAAGGAAGAGGTTAGATAATTATGAATAGAACAAGGCGCATTATTAAAAAAGGGGGGAGAAAGACAAAGAGGAAGATAAGGAGGAGTAGAGGAAATGAAGGCAGGAGTAGTAGAAAGAGGAGTACATGAACTGTCCCGTGCATGTACTAAAAGAAGGGGAGGGGAGGAGAAGTCCGAGGATGAATAAGAAAAGGAACAGGAGGCAGGAGAAAAGCTTTCCAGCACAGTGGGATCCGAAGCTTGGAATTCACGTGACTTGAAGTCGCGGC
>JADMIO011827047.1_pt1 | contig 40020 bp, 31 predicted proteins | sample 8958161 | NCBI WGS metagenome assembly JADMIO01 (sample SAMN16585339, study PRJNA669376) | soil metagenome | isolation source: Crop rotation soil | place: USA: Cullars Rotation, Alabama | collected 2011
CCCCCCCCCCCCCCCGCGTTACCAGCCCGGCGCGAAAGCGCCCCCGGCCTTTACTTCTACGATGCGGGGCCAACTAGTCGTCCCAGCCTTCTCTGCCTTTTATGACACTTAATAAAAGCACTATGGACCCAAGGTGCTGCAGCCGCTCTAAGGTCCACGACAACTCAGCATTTTGCAGAGCTGCCCGCCCGGCGGCGCAGTTCGGGTTTCCGCTACACGCGGCTTAGCGCAAACACCGGAGCGGAGTCGCCGAGCACGTGACTTTAGCATGCACAGAGGCGAGCAGGTCGAGCCGTTTTCGGCGCCGATTCCGTTGCAACGACTGTCCTTTCCCGCCTACTCAATCTTGATTAGTAGGCATGAGGAGAAGGGGCCGGCAGAAATGAGCGATTCCAGTCGTTGCGTAGATACTTGGGCATTCCAACCTGAAGTCCGTCTTAGCGCTTGGAGCATTTCGTCCTAGTTATTATTAATCCAACTCATTATGTCTAACCTACCTCTTAGAGTCAGTCGCTTATTTAAGATCGTGCCAATGTGCGTGCTTACCGCTGTTATGTATAACTACGCGTTGGCTAACGACCCCGGCTCGTACACGTTGCTACAGCCCGTTTATAGATGTATACAAGGGTCGGATAGATTTGAGACCATATCGCCAACAGAACGAAGCTCTTATACCTGCGAGGGACTAGTCTACTATCTTTCGGGGCAAAGTGGCACCGCGCTATATAGGTTGTACTATTCTGGCAATAGTGATCACATGGACTCAGAATATACGTCAGAGGGTTCATATGCAAGTGAAGGCATACTAGGTTACGGTTGGGCGAGTGCGGGTGCCGGGATGGTTGGGGTACGTCGAGCTTCTAACGCATCGAACGACCACGCTCTCCTGAGCTCGTTAGAGAGTTTGTCTGGCTACTCTACAGTTGAGTATTTTAGCTTCTCCGGATACCCGCGGTATGGCTCAAGTGAGCTTCCGACTTCTCGAACGGCACAGCTTGTTACGCTGACTTCAGGAAATCTTTCGATCGCGTCAAATAAGCTAGCGGGAGGCGCGCTATGGTCAATTACGTGGAACGGGACTCAGTTCGTTAATCAATCTGATTATGGGCGTTTATGCCAAACCGCTCTTTTCTGCGATGGGGATTACAGTCGCGGCAATTCGGCTTATGATTCGAGCGCCGCCATTAATCCTAACCCGACGGAGGGAGGGTCGGTGTGGACCAATGGTCATCAATTCGGTTCACCCCTAGTCGAACTCTACAACTCTGGCACGACTCAATCTTCTCTCTGCGTACCATTGGAGTTTTATTCTGCGGATTTCGGCGGATCTCAGGAGCAACCAGTGATCTGGGATGGCGTGCGAATGGGTAAGAACGTTACCCTTGGGTACGGAGGATATTCGAATGTTATGCGATATCAAACGAGACTGACAGTTCCTGAAAATATTACAGATAGCTCTGCTCATACATTTGCTCCTGCGTTATTCGTCAATGGCAATTTCCGTACTGCGTATACTGTAAACGCTGCCTCAAACACATATTCATCTGTCTCCCTGCCCTCTTACCAAACCCAAAGTACGTATGACCCGGGAGCAGGTGGAGGTGTCATTATGAGCGATAGTTCCACAGGAAAATCCATCGGCATCTATGGCGCAACCATTGCAAACGGTGGTGCTTTGTCTGATATTACATATTATAACTTTTATAACCCGCTGGATTCAGACAATTCCTCAACCGGAGCCAATTGCCTGACTCTATTTGGCGTAATCTACGGCACCATATCCTCGGGCAGTCATACCTACAATGGCTATATTGTCGTCGGTGACAGCGTGTCTGCTGTTGTTAGCACGATGAGGAACCTGTATCTCGACGGCATTAAGTAACAGAGATGCGCCTGCACCGGGGCGAGGCTGTTGCCTTGCCCCGGACTCGATTCTTTTGCGCACGATTTTCACAAGTATGCTGCGGCTTTGCGCTGAGCACACAGCATGGCATCTTAATCAATTGGGCGCGGGCGCGCGTGAAGCTGGGCAGGGTTTTCTGTTGCGGCGTCGACGGATTCCGAGAGCCATCCGGTCGTCAGCGCATCGGCCGGATCGGTCTTGTTGCGGTGGCCTTGCCCGAAGGCAAAAGAAGCGGCCGGTTCCACATTGAGCAGGTACAGCTCGTGTCCGGCCCGCATACATCCACTCCGCCATGGCATCAGCGTAAACGTTGGTGCAATCGATGCCAACCCGTACCGGGGCGGCAAAATGTTGGCGTAGCCAGATGCAGAGTAAGCCAAAGCCTCCAGCGTAGTTCCTCACTCGCGTTGGCGCAGGGCCCCGGCAAAACCAAAGCAGCGCCACCAAGGAGCGGAGGGAGATCTCGATAACCGACGATGAGATGACAAGTGTCGTTCATAATGGTGACGGTTTTTGCGCATCCCGTGGTCCGATCTACCTTCGCCCTCCTTAAATCACAACCTTACGGCCCGGTGCGCCCCCATCCCGCGCCCACCTCTTTTTTCGCCAATGGATCGGAGGCGGAAGGCGAGACAGTTTTTCGCCCGGATTCCGGCCACCGACACGGAACCCAATCGCTTCAGCAACGGAAAAACCACAGGCCGCCCGCACGGGTCAGAGTGGGCCGCAGAATTTTTCGTTGCTTGTAAAGGTGGTGACCGCCCTGGAACTTCCAGCGGCCGGTTTCGTCATTACGGCAAAGGACTGGCCGAATGAAGCCAAGTCTGTCATTACTCGCCCGTCGGCCCAAGTCACCGGCTCTGGGATTTCGATGTGTGGTTTGTCTCCGTCAACAATTTCGTTTACCTGCAGGCCTAAATGATGTGCCCAGGCGTGAATGGCATCACGGCTCACAAATTGAACCAGAGCCTGGGTTTTAGCCGGCGCATTTATCGCGAGTTGGAATTGCGTCCAATGCGAAGTCACAGCGAATTCGAGAAAGGAAAACACGACTCGACCGCCGGGCCGGGCAATTCGCACAGCTTCTTGTAAGTAGCGGAATATATCTTGGTGCGGGAGGTGCGTGAACACCGAAAAGAAGCATACTAGGGCTGCAGTGTCATTAGCTACAGGGATGTCGACGCCATTAGTTCGCAGGAATTTCCAGTCTGCTCGTCCACACAATTTTTCGGCGTATTGCAGTAATTCCGGAAGGATATCGAGCCCCACATACTTAATTTCCGGATCCCTGCTCAGCTGCAATGCCAAGCGGCCACTACCGCAGCCGACATCCACGACGACATCATTGTTTTTCAGTCCTAACGTGCGCAGAAGGGCATACTCCAATTTGCCAACAGTAAGAAAATCACCGCCAACCGCCGCCTCAAAGGCCGCCGCTTCTGGCATGTTACCGCGAAGGCGCGCCAACAGTTCTGGGTAGGAAGCTTCGGTTGCCACAGTGTTATTCCTTTGGATGTGTCACTTTGGAACTTATGACTTGAAGAATTGTCCTTGTAGTCGGGTTAAACATTGAAGCGATAGGATCGTGGAGACGTCAAATGGTTATCGTTCTCGTGTGACCTCACAACAAACCCGGCGCCCGTCGAACGGCACACATTTCCTCAAGGCACCGTGCAAAATACCGACCAAATCTTGAGGATAGTAAATAGACCGCATGTCACTTACGTCGATAGGCGTTCTCGGGGTAATCCACAGTCCAACCGTCTGGGTTGATTTTCGCCTGCACTGCTTTTCCTGCGCGGATTTCGGCCGCATAGATCGACCAATGCATGTCCTCGAATGCAGGCTCGCGGAGGCGCCGTACATTGACAGCTACCATCCACGCCCCGACCGAGATCAAGAAATACTTCCTCCATCTCGGCGGCTCTGTCGCGGCTACGAGCACAAGCCAAATCACGAACGCTTGGATGGGATAGAAATAACGCGCCCCAAATCCCGGTTGGTCGATCTCGTCCAGGACAAAGCGGCAGCGATAAAGGGTTCCGACCAACACGATGACGGCGGCATACACCACACATACTCTTGCCGGACGTTCGATCCCTTTGAGTATGCCGAGAATGAACGTCCCTGTGATGGAAACGATGCCGAGCATGAAACCGACCCAGTGCTCATGGTGGGGCTTTCCTCTAATTCCCATGAGCAGTGAACCGGCGATCCGATATCCGAGGCCAGGCAAGATTGCCGAGTACACGATTGGTTTTGATGCCACCGAGTCCGCACGGAGTAGATAGAACAACTGGAGCAAACCGCAAATGCCAATAACGCCAGCTAGCACGTAGCTGGCATTCGTCCGACGTTGCCAAGCCCGCCAAAGAAAGCACGGGAGAAAGAGCGCACTGAACGGTCCGGTCAAGCCAATCAGAACCGCTGCGGTTGCGTCGTGCACCCACGCGATTAGCGAATCCGGATCCGGTGAGAGGGCCAGAAGGAAAAGACCTAGGCAAAGGAGCCATTGGATGTTCACTATCGTCAGGAGCACCTCGTAGGCATCCGGCACGAGCACCACGGCCACAGCCAGCGTGTAACGCGCCGGAAGACGAGATCGTTGACACACGATGCGCCAAACAACGTAGAGGGTTAAAGCGATCGCGCAGGTGCAGAAAATCCGTGGGGCATGCGCTGGATCGAATGCCGTCGATAGCAGCCCGACGAGGCGAGGCACGGTATGTAGATATCCGGCATACGGCTGAAGCAATGAGGCCGAGCCATACATCAACGCCCACCGGTAAAAATGCCCGTCCTCCGCCCAGAATTGAGGGTTCACGATCTGATCGAAGCGCCGCCAGACCAAAATTAGGAAACAAACAATGATGGTGACCGCAGCGCCTGTTAGCCATGACTGGTCACTCCGAGCTCCGGCGACCGCGTTTGTCATGTTTCAGCAGATAAGGTGGCAGCGTCTCGTTGGCCCATGTTGTACTTGTCCGGTTGACGACATCATCACCAAGAAAAACACGGAATGGCAAGGAACAGAAAAACTCTCATTCCCGCGATCAGCGTGTCATCGTCGTCGAACAATTCCGGTTCACCGCGAAGCCTGGTCGAAGTCAAAGCGTGCCTCCTAACCTTAACGACGGGGCCGTAATGTACCCAGTCGCGTGGGGCCACAAGCCTCAACGGGACGAGCCAATATGCGCAGGCCAGTGTAGCGACGGCAGCCACCATTAATGGCAAAATCGATGATGTAAATGATTTATAATACTAAGTAAGACTATACAGGATAAAACAGCGCCCGCCCCGCGGACGAAGCAACCCGACGCGAAACCCCTAAGGACAATCGTCGCAGCGCCTGTCCCCGCGAACACCTCCGACGCCATCGGCGAGCTCGCGGGGCTGAGCGCATCCACCCAACACCGTTCAGACCTCCTCTAAGGATGAGATATCGGGCGAGCAGTAGGCTGCTTCCCAATAGCGGCATCGAAAGTCTTATTGTACACAAGTGTCGCCCAACCTCCGCTGTATTCACTATATTGCCTTGCTCTTCCCATCTCCGTTAGCCCAGCAGCTATTAGAGCTTCGACGATCGCATCCAACCTTCCTCGTGTCGACGCACCAATGCACACTGCAAGAGGGTGACTGCCACATACTTCTTTCCACGACAGCCCAGAATCGCACACATGGTGGCAAAGTCCCACCTGAAAATGCCCAGTCGCAGTAATCGGAGATATTTTCTCGTCGTCTAGGAATAGTATAGTTGGATGTCTCGTCTCTAGCAGCACTCGTTTCAGGAGTTTATTAATAAACGTGCCGGCATGTGGCCCTGGAAAGCCACTATCCGGCTTGAGCTCAAGGCCCGAAGCAGTACCTAATATGAGCGAAGGCTCATCGCGAGGCAAAATTTCCTTCGCGAGCTTACGAACATGTTTTTGTGCCTCTGGCTGAAGAACCGAAAGTGAAAGGTTTTGCTCTGGCCAGCCTGGGTCATCTAAGGTTCCGAGTGTACCGTAGGTAGCTCCGTATTTGTTTTCCGGCGGACCGTGTGGAAATAAGTCGATTTGAACGTCCTCGAAAAGAACAAAGTGGAGATATGTTAATATGTTATTTGTCCGAATTCGCCAATCATGGCGATGGTTTGAAAACAATTTTGTTTTTCTAAACTCCGAGGATACATGTGCGATAGTTGAACCTGACTCGAAATATAGGTTTCTGATATCATGTTGGGTTACGAATTGATAGCCAAAGTTATCCCAAAAATACCTACCCATCGCTTCCTTAAGCTTTGGCCGGTCTTCTACGCAACGATGGGAGAGCTTATCGAATTCACCAAGTTTATTAACTACACTTTGGACAAACTCATTCTTACCGACATCGGCGGAAAATCTGCGCCAACCGGCTAGATTAAATCGAGGTTCCTTAACCAATTTTTGCAGCGATGTCGCAAACTTAGAACTTAAATCGTCAGGGCTGGTTACAAACTTTACCAGTCGTCGTTTTTCTCCATTGCGATCAATACTCTTAACTTCTTCGCGAAATTGGAGTAGCTTCGGTTCGTTTGCTCGCTCCTGCAGCGCCCGCTTCGCATCATCTTCTGTTTTTAGATTTTCGGGCCTTAGCTTATGACGTTCTTGCTGATAGGCGTTGGCGTCCAGAAGGAAAGCCAAGATGGGTTTCTTCGCCACATCTCTAGCATATCCAAATTCCCGCTGTGTGAAACTTTCTCCCGTTTCCTCAAAAACAGAACCAAACAATCCGCCTACAACCACTACGTAGATATCACATTGATCGATCGCTTTGCGGATAGCAGCCCAGTCCTCCTCATCCCCGGCCGAGAAGAGTTCCATGCCCGACGGGATGTGGTCGAGCTCAAGTATCTTCTCCATTAGCGCTTTTCTCCAGTCTCTTAAGTCTCGAAACGGGGAACTAATAAATATCTGGAATTTTACGTCGGTGGCCATACATTGAAGTTCTTTCACTCATCTGGGGGAGTGCGTCCACTATAGTACACGGTCAAAATACATATGAAGGAACTCGTCCCACAAATATGATTGGACGAACTCTAGTGGCCAATCGACTGGAGCCGAAGAGTAGGCCTGACGATCGATGTCAATTTCATACTCCCCTTTGCCAGCAGGGAAGTAAATAGCTAGCCCCGTAGAAAATGCCCTTCTCGACGCTGCATAGTTCGCAATCCTGACATTTTCGATTCGGTCCAGTACGTTCCTGCATGCCACCGCTACTTTCTGATCTTTCACTGTTTGCGATAATCGAGTGCACAAGTCTCCCAAATCAATACCAAACAGCTTGTAATTAGGTGCGTATTTGAAACAGCCGGCGCGGGCAGAAATTATCTCCTGCAACCTCGTCGAATCAGAGAGACATGGCATCAAGACATTAGCCAAATTACTCACCGCGTCGGCAATGTCCGCGGTCCGGTCCAACCGAATCGCTGAAAGAGTTGTCGTAGGATCTTCAAGCTCGTACTCCCCTTTGTAACTTTCAACGAGCGTCAGAGCTAGTTCCTCTCCGGCCATATGAGGTTTTTTCATTAGTGCTGTAAGCCACGTCGTATAGTTCCAACCCATTCCTGGCTCCAGCTCTTCGCTAGCCACCATGACGCCGGCGATATTTCGCATGGCAAACGCGGTTTCAATCATGGCCATGAGGCATGCGTCGAATCCGATGATGTCCAATTTTCTTCCAGGTAGCACGCCGCCCAATGACTCCTGAATTTCTCTGTTAAACAGCTTATCGTTGCTGGTGTCGTCGTTTGATACTGAGCGGTGAGGCACGTCTTCTAAAGCCCTAAATAGAGGAAGTCCGAGGCCGCTCGCCGACGAGTCCAACGTCACGCCGCTCGCATTTACGCTTACCGCGTTCAGAGCAATGTTTCGCTCAGCCATCCATTTCTTTTGCATTGAAACCGATAACGTAATCGCGCGCGTGTTCATCGCGCGCCAGCCTTGCCCGTGATCCCAAATTATGAGCGCATATCGCTTCGCTGGGTAGTTTGTGTGGCTCCATTGCACAAAATCGGCTATCACCGCTCCGTCCCCCATATTGAGCTCACCCATATCAAGGACCGCATCCGCAGGGGTCGCCTTAATCCCCTGTTTCATTCGAAATCGAAGCGTTTGAGTCCAATTGGGCGATGTGGTTAGATAGCCGCCGTTGCGATCGAATTGAACGAGGACATTTACACGAGGGTCAAACGCGACCTTCGATATTTCGTCGAAGTCCAGTTTCGCAAATTTCTCTAGGTTGTTATCGCCGTTCATGAACACCATGATGGTCCATTCAGCTTCGGGCGCCTGTGTAGCAGCTCGCATAGGTTGCGAGCACACTGAGAAGCAAATGTACAAACCTGCTAGCACGCTCTTATATGTAAATGTTTTCATTTTCCAAAGGATACTCCAATCTGCATGTAAAAACCGCCTTTGAATTTCTTATCTATTTTCAAATCCTCCTCTTTAGCGAGGACGTCTCCTTCCTTGAGTCCATCCCCCAGCAACCGGCGTTGCTGATAGATAAATCCCGCAGACAAATTAGCATTAAGCGTAGTTACTCCAATGCCGGCCAGCAAGCCTTGCGCCCCACTTTGACTCGAATATCCCACTTGAAAGAATGGTTCTGCCGGTTGGCCCACAAACTTGTCAGGATATAAGTTGAGCGACACAGCCCCCGAAACCTGGTTGTAATCGTTTTTTGTACGCTTGATAGCAAACTTCCCATCCGATTGGGCGGTTGCCTTAAAATCAGGATTCGAGACAAAACTATACACCGCACCCACGCCCGGCCGAAAATGAATATACTGGGCTGGCGATACCTGAAGTGTATAATCGCCGATGTGTTTGCTTTGGTAGTCCTTTAGTGCGCTCGATGGATCGTAGCTACTGTTCGGAGTTATCTTCAACGCACGTTTAGCATCACTTTGGTTATCTGCGGCGATATACCCCATCGCGAGACCTGGCACCGCCTTGCCGTCCCGCAATTGGCCAAATAAGATCCGATTATACGCTCCGACGTCGGCAATAAATTTGCGCATGAGTTCGACCATGGTCCTCACGTCTTTGGTACGATTCGCCAGTGTGACAATCCTCCCAACATCGCCGTCATGAATTCGGTTAAATCCCTCAATAGGGATCGAAACCGATTGGGCACCTTCGCTGCCTAATGTGACCGAGCCCGTGTTTTTCAACGTTAGATTCGCCACTTCCTCCACAAATGTGAGGAGCCTTTCTGCCTGTGACAAATTCTTGACGTCATCAGGGCTGGGATAGGCTAAGAGCACGGTCGGCGAATCGATGGAGTCCTTAACTTTTTTGGGGATGTCCTCGAACATTTTTGCTACCCATGCCAGCGCATCCAGATCATCTGGCAGTTTTACAGTCGTATTAATGGTAAGGGTTTTTTTCCCTGAGGTTGAGAGCGCTTTATCCCAATTTTCTGGCTGTGCCCTAGTTGTCGCCGCCGCTCCACCCGTGAACATTGTCGCTAACCCGGAAGCAAAAGCCTTTATTGCATTGTAATCTGCAGTGGGGGTGTTCACCTGCTCTCCTAGCGAATAATTGAATACCAGCGGGTTTGCGTCTACAATATCGATGTATACGCGGTCATTATTCCCTGCTCTAACCTTTAATGTACCTCCTTTCGCGGCGAATGGTTTTATACTTTCGTACCGGCCTTCTATAGTTTGCTCAGTAGTACGGTGCGTCAGATCCAAATACCTCTGTTCTGGCACTCGTTCGGCAAACAACATGAGCGGAAATATTATGGAAAACGCGAAGGAAATAATGCTGAAGGATTTCATTTTGAGTAACAAAGCTTGGGTGAAGAATGGCAGAGAAGTCTTCTCACGAGCAACTTCGAGAGCTACCGAATTCCCGGTAGGAGGAGACTATGAATGTGGCCGTCCGGCGCACGACCAGTTCGAGGCTTTTAAATAAATAGCGTTATTTGCAGGTGCACCTCAAATTGGCGTGGCTTGAAAGACTACGGAAGTCCGACGCGCTCAATTCCTTGCCAGGATGCACGCTGACTCAATCTTCAAGTTAGCAATCTAGGTTCCCGCAACTAAGTCGCAATTTCTTGCCCATACTAACCCTTCCTGGGTTGCGCTTAAAACTCGGTCGGTTTGTTGCCGACGATCCCCGGCTTGGTCGATGTGGCGTGCCGAAACGGTCTGTTACCTGTGCATGGAGAGGTAGGACGCACCTCACTGACACTTCACCCAGCCAATAAAGCGATCTCGTTAGATTTCCTCTGGAACTTCCACCTCGATCAGCTTGCCGGCATCTTGCGCCGGAGTTTCCGAAGCATGGGCTTGCCGAGTACGTTTGAACCAAAGGACGGAGTCGGCATGAGGCGTCCGCCACCATGTGATTGCCTCGATTTGGGGGACAGCGAGTCGAGTTGTTCATGAAGCTGCCAGAGCTGCCGGCCTGCCTTTACGAGTCCACCTCGAGTTCAGCGGCGAGCCGTTTGTGAGACCGGCCCAGCCCTTCCCGAAAGCGAACGAGACGCTCCCCTATCTCATCTGGGACCGGCCTTGGGTCATAGCTAGAAAGGCCAGAATTGCCGGCACGAACCGCAATTCTGGCCTAGCTTGATCGTTTTCCCACAGCCAAACGCTTGTCTCATCCGCTCCGATCCGATGGCAACGTGCCTTTGGAATAAACCAAGGTCCATCCGACGCCATCGGATCGCCAATGGTTGGGGCTGATAGGATACCCTGGTGGCCTTGGCCTAAGTGCTTATCGCTCTGCTCAAGGTTTCAGGCCATCGCGGTCTTTGCGGGCCCGCGGGGCTCGCCGAAGGGGAATAAATAACTTTATTTATCTCTGGCCCAAGTACCCGACGTTTGGGAGCGGCACGAGTTCACGCCCACCAAACCAAACTCGAAACAACCGCTCTCAGAGCCTACTGGCGATGCATCCAATTGCCGCTGCTACTTCGGCCTTTGAACGTAGCCGGCGAGGGGTATGCCCTTCATCTGAGAGACTATGGAATAATCCGAGATTCGCATCGAAGACGTTTGTGCCAAAAATCTTTTCTGCACTCTCCTTAGCCTCAAGAGGCGCTAAGTAGGGATCGTTTTCCCCTTGGATAAGGGCGACTTTGCACAGGTTATTTTGAAGGGCAGTGACGCCATTGCCCTTAACTAACCCCCTTAATACGAGCCCGAGCCGCTGTCGTGGAAACATCTTGACCGTGCGAATAACGAAGAGCGTGCCGTTACTTTCCCCGAAAAGGACGACTTTATCGCTGCGCTCCTGAGCATATCTGACCACAGCTGCACTGTTTAGCTCGTCATCGCTAGTTATGTCATACTCGTTTTCCGTTCTACTCGCCCTGTCTCGTTGAAAATTGAACACAATATAATCATATCCCTCATTTATGTAATATTGGTTCATTCCTTCGAAATAGGGGCCTATATTAGCATTCTTCGTAACCGGAAAGCGCACGATTACTCCTTTCCTTACTGGCCCTCGCCCGCGCCAAAGATAAATCGGCATGGTACTGCCGTCATCGACCTTGATTTGGATCGTCTCCGGACCAGACCCCCGCAACGCTTCTGACGCAGTGCCGAACACATATTCGGGAATGCCGCCCTCGATAGGCACTCGATAAAATGCGCGAGGCCTGTCACGGGCAATATGTTCGACCAGCAGGGCATTTCGTTCAAGGTCGAGAGCCTGTATAAAACTTCTTCCGTCGGTGAAACCAATTTCGCGAGCATCAGAGCCAGTTTTACCTACCAAGACACGAAGAGTGTCCTGCTGATTGTCGTGGTAGGCGAATGCCCCCCCGGGCAGCGGCACAGGATTGATAACGTTCTGACTTTCTGGTGTGACAGTTTCAGCCACTCCAGTTTCTGTATCAACTTTTGAAAGTCGATAGGAGTGACCTTCGCGTGCACAGTATGTAACTAGGATGCTCTTGCCATCGTCGCACCAAGCCAAGTGGCGAAGCTTAGCACCTGCCATAACGCGAAACTCTTTAAGTAAACCAGAGTCTACGTTGACAACATTGCAACTTCCGTAGCTCGGCTCAGACACAATCGCGATGCGCTTACTATCAGGCGACCAAGCTCCATTAAGTATATCCCCGCCCCTGAAAACTGGCCCAATCAACCGGTCGTTATTTTCGAGTAGATAAAAATTATCGCCGCCACCTTTCGTCGTTGCTCGAAACGCTAGCATACCACCGTCCGGGGCCCACCACACGAAACGATCAGCAGAAAGTCGCCCCGCAGGCAAAGTTGACCGCGCAACGCGACCCGATTCTGTATCCCAGTAGTAGAGCTGGAATTTGAGGTCCCCCCGGTTGTCGTCGACAAAAGAGATGATTGGCGACCTTGGTCGCCAGAATAATAACAAAGGAAAACTGCCAGAATGCTCGGCAAGCAACCTCCGAGTACTCGTGTCAAATAACTGGAGTTTCGTTCCGTTTCCGTCATCGACTTTCGTAAGAATTTGCCGGGAATCGGGAGAAAACAGAGTCGGAATCTGGTCTTCTATCCAAGGCAAAATGGACGTCGCTGCTCTTTCCAACAGGAATTGCTCGCGGAAGTCCGCCCCGCGGCAACTTACACACATCGATAGCATTGTTGTCACAAGCCTTACAACTAAAACCGCCATCACAGAGTTTGACCGGATTGTGAGTACTTGCTTTAACATATAAAAATTTTCGCGTCCTACTTCCCTGTTAATCTCAAGGCACGACTATGCTGCCTGCTCGGGCGCTACCGTGCTTAGCACAACAAAGACATCGAACACATTTTTAAGTATTGATACCGACAGATTCAGCCTTATGGCTGTCGAGTCAAGATCCTTATTATTCCGGAATTACAACACGTCTCCGCAGAAACGATATTTACCTTTACGACTCGTTATAACACCCGATCTTTTATGACCGCCATTAAGATACCGACGAAAGTGCGGCTCGAAGCGGCAGCAGTATGCCAGTTAAAATGCCCCTCATGTTCGACCGGCACGGGCAAGAACGCCGCGGCGCTTGGTCGCGGCATTCTCAGTTCAGATGCTTTTCTTTCATTTGTAACTAACAACCCTACTGTAAAATTTATCGAGCTCTCGAACTACGGGGAAGTCTTTCTGAATCCCCACCTGAAAAACATATTGCGGCTGGCTTACGAACGTTCGGTAAACATAACTCTCTCTAACGGCGTCAATTTGAACACAGTCGACGATGATGTTTTAGGTGCACTAGTGCAATTTAGGGTTCGGCATATAACAATTTCGATCGATGGAGCATCTCAAAAGACTTATGCGCAATACCGCAAAGGTGGGGATTTTGATAGAGTAATTCGAAATGTTGAAAAACTTGTAGCCTTGAAGCAGCTTCATAAATCAACCCTGCCGGCGCTAACGTGGCAATTTGTGGTTTTTGGGCATAATGAGCACGAGATACACCTCGCACGAGCATTAGCTGAACGTTTAGAAATGGATTTTTATGTTAAGCGGTCATGGGACGAATTGCTTTCCCCTATTTTGAATGTTGATAATGTTAGAAAAGAAGCAGGATGGGATGTCGTCAGCAGGTCTGAGCATGAACAGCGGCATGGGGCACCGTATCTATCAAGTATCTGCCACCAGTTATGGGATCAGCCGCAAATAAACTGGGATGGCCGCCTGTTGGGCTGCTGTGCCAACTCTTGGTCTGATTTCGGAGCAAATGCCTTTTCCCAAGGCCTAGAGCTTGCGGTTAATTCCGAAAAAATTTGTTATGCACGCCAGATGCTAACGGGGACGGTCCCCAGTCGGCCGGATATTCCCTGCACTTCATGTCACCGCTATTTGAAGATGAAGTTGTATAATCGATATCTCAATAGGCCAGACTACTAGCCTCAAAGCGATCGCATTGGGTGGTGGGTCGGCCTGACTACGCCTTTACATTCTAGCTCGAAACTTTGTTGTACAATTCTTTCCGCGTCGCCTCTTTCGGGCCCCTCCCCCACGGACCGCTATCAACAGGAACGTCAAGCAGAGGCTTAAATGATTGGGCTACCACCATCCTAGGTAGGCGATCCTGTTGCCTCCATTCCGGTGGGGCACTCAACATAGCTTCTAAGATTCGACGGTCTGAATAAGGCGAGGTCACTAAGGCGAACGGGGCAAAGCCGTAGAAATGTGGCGAACTCCAGCCCCCAACCCGCAACTCCAGGAACGCAAGATCAAGCACCAACTCCGCCGACAAGTCAGCTGGAAGGCTATGAAGCCAACATTGGACCGCGTTAACAAAACTGAGCCGAAGCGGAAGACCAAGCGCCGATACGATATCCGACGCACTGAAATGCTTTACGGGCAAAAGCGAAAATTTCCAGTAAGCGGCGCGACCGACCTCGCCGCCAAACCCCGTCAGCAAGCCCGCCGCCATGTCCAAATGCTTTACACACGCCTTGTAGAAGTCATGAGATTTTCCAGGCCCACCGCAAACACCTGTAATAGTTTGGTAACGCCTGTGCTCGTCATCAACAGAAGCCTCGTTTTTTTTAACGTCTATGATTACATGTTTGAACCCCGTTGCTGCTGCCAACCTCAAACCGGTACTAACATCATGAGTACTTTTTGTGCCAAACTCTCTGGAATATCTAAAACTTATTAATGTTACTCTATTAGACATTCTCTCGGCCGCGACAACAGCCAGCAGCACGCGTGAATCAAAACCGGCCGTAATTGGCAAGGTCAGACAACCTAGACGCGCTCCCAAGCTTGTAACATTCCCCGTCAATCGTTCTTTGATCTCCGTTGCAACCATCTCCCCTGTCAGCGAGGCAAACGGGGCCGTCGGCCAAAACCTGCGCGGTTTCCAAGTAACCAGGTTTAGCGAGTGGTTAGGTAACAGACGGCGGACTGGCGACCTTACTGTAAGGTGGCCAGGAAAGAACTGACAAGGTGTATTGCCCGGGAAACGGCTGGGGTCCCTAGCAAAATAGTCATCTTCGACTTGGTCGAGCAACATTAACGTTACAGATGAGGCTACTACCTTCCGGATCGGCTCGTAGACAACCCCCAAGCAAGCCAACGCATCCGGATATACTTCCGCCGAGTCTTTGGCCATCATTATGACAATAAAGCGACCAGTGTGATCTCTTAGCCAGTCAACAATTGCTTTGGACAAATCTTCTCTGCGTATGTCGACCCCGCATGAAAAGAAGTTCCTCGGATGCAGCAACCCTGGGCACAATGCCATTCCCAAAATGATAAGCTTCTGCATTCCAGAAGCGCTGGACATAATCCGAAGAGGAAGCGCCGGGTCCCGCCACAGATTCCATTCCCCAACCTCTACCCTTTCGAATCTGCTCGGGACAACAACCTCATTCTTCGACATTACAAATTGCCAGTGGTAAGGTAAATTCTTTGCGTCGGCCACAGCTTTCATGACTATTTCATTTTGCACTACGTGCTCTAACCGACTATTTCAATTGCGGAGGACTTTTCCATCGAATCTTGCAGCGGTGGAAACTGACTCACGTCTAGAATGGATAATTCTGAATTTCGATTCACGTGACAATCTCCATAATTATTTGCTCAAAAAGCTTATTCTTTGCGCTCCACGCGTCCGCTATGCTTTATATTTACGAAACCGTTCTTGGCATAGCTCAGTCGCCAAAAATCTGGTGCACAGATTGGCCACTGGCGACATTCTGGTTAACTTAGACTGTGATAACTTTATAGGAGATGCGGTCACGGCGATAAGAGAGCACTTCGACCAAGGGTGTCAACTTTTACATTTGTGGAGCGGCGTTTACGGCGATGGGACCTATGGTCGTATAGCGGTGGTCCGGGAGCTTTTTTACGCCCTCGGTGGATATGACGAAACGTTTTATCCTATGGGATATCAAGATGTCGATTTCATTCATCGTGCAGCCGCAAAGGGTGCGCGCATTGCACATTATACCTCATCTTCACATTTCGCCATTAAGAATTCAAAAAAGCTCGGATTAAAATATCTAAGGAGCACGCTTACTTGGGACGAAATGGACATTCGCAATCAGGCCCGGTCCCGCAGCAATATCGGGAAAAATATCCTTGTTGCAAATAAATCGACGCCGTGGACTCCCCTGTCTGTACGTGTATTTTCCGGCCGCGCGACTATATCGTCTATTCGGGGACGATAACTTCATTATACCGTCGCTCTTTGGTATGCAAGTCAACATCACGCCAGCCAGTAAAGCAGTATACGCCGCAACCCGTTAGAGAACGGGGGCAATACAGCTCTTCGGCCTCCGACAGAAACGACGCCCACCATGCGAAAGTTGAATTTGATAGTATGATACGCCTAAACTGCTTATACATCTGAAACTGATCAATCGCCGAACCAGCTAAATAGATGGGATCGAAAGGTCGGAGTGCCTCGGACATGGCCCGGTCAATTCCGGTACCGCAGACGTAGATCTTGCCGACATGGGACAGGCCGTTCAAAATATTCGTGTAAAACGAAACGGGCAATGTCCACCTCAACTGACTATAGTCTTCGCCTCCACGTAGGCTCACCAAAACATCCTCAGATCCAACAACACCGATGTCTGGACCAGGATAGTTGCAGTAATACCACTCGCGAATATCCGCCGCGTATGGACTAAAGATCTCAAACCGCTGAAAGTATCCGCGGAGCAAAATTTCTCGAGGCGCATTGTTGCGCAAGATTGCCGAGAGGTCGAACAGGTGTCCTCGCCAAAAACCTCCATTCTCGACTCGGTGAATTTCGGAACTGCCAGTATGATTATCACCCGCAATCTTGAGTTTGATGTTTGGAAAGTATGACGTGAGCTCCTCGAGATTCGAACGCGTGGCTGGGCCTAATTGAACCCATGTAGCAGGTTTAAACGACGAACGGCTGCAACAGAGTTCCAGCCCTAGCTTCTCCGCGATAATTCGTGCCACCGCATACTGGAACAGGTTGTTACCAAGGCGGCCTATGAAATCCAACCTGACACACATATTTCCGTTTTAGTTTACACCGAAACGTATTGTCAAATAATACTGTCGAACACGACCTCCCATCCAAAACCAGAGAAGAGCTTGGATTCGGATGGCTCCATGCCGAATTAGTATGCCGTCGGTCGTGAAATACGAAATAACGCCGGCTGTCAGCTGGCGCTTATCGTTTCGTCTGCGCCGGGAACTCGGCAAACCGTTCAGGATTTGAACGAGCAGTAAAATCGCCCGTTCAGCTACAATTCTGGTATCTGCAAAGCGTTACAGACGCGTAAAGACCAACTATACTCCATCAATTGCTTCGTCTACCGGAAACCCGGTAGTTTTAGTGGCCGACATTTCATCTATCATGATATCGAAACGTTCTGCTTATCACCCATGCTTACCAAAAAATTAAAACAACTCATAAACGCTCGTAATGAAGCTCGCAAGCTTGAGAGAAAACTTGCGGCTGACCTCAATGCGCAACTCCTCCAACTTTCTAATAAATATGGATTTAAAGACATTAACGCCTTCGTTAAAACCCTTACAACAGCGGCCAATAGCGCGCAGGAACCCGAAATGCCAAGGCCTGCCCGGAACCGGCGCGACGCGCGAGGACCGCTGGCATCGTTCTGGTCCGCACTGGATGCGAGAGCAAAGCACACTCTTACTAACAACTAAGACAATCAACGGCTCTTAATTAGTCCCAGACGCCGTTTTATGTTTTGCACTGTCGACATCGACACATTGAGCGATTTCGCGATATCAGCGCCAGTTTCTCCAGCTTTCACCATTTTCGCAACGGTCGACGTAGTGGCGTCAGTTACACGGGCTCTTCGGCGACGCCCAGTCTCTCGGACCGTGGTTCGGGGCTGCCCACACGCTGCTAACACCGCCTGCACGAACAATTGCGCCGAATCAAATCCATACCTCGACGGCAACTGAGCCAATTCGTGCTCCATCTCTTGTTTAATCGCCTTTTCTAAAACAGCCAGTTTGGCACGCACACCTTCCAATTCCGTGAGACGCTGGGAAAGGCCATTGGTGGCATTTGGTGGACTGAGCTGGGTAATTTCGTTTTCCATACTGGGTCGCTGAGTTAAACACCCCAGACGAGCCAGACAAGAGTTTTCACATGGACTTTTGTACGCAAATTCCATGTTTCCTACCGCAGGGACACCGACCGAATCACGTATCGGGTTAACGCATTCATGAAGCAGTGCCCCTTGGCGATTGTCACGCCGCTGTTCTCACCGATTCCATCGAATCGAAGAATTGAGAATTTTAATCATTTTATCGCGCGGTTGCCACTTTCACCGTATGTTATAGAAGCCGCTTTTACTAACTCGATCCTATCTCGTTGCCCAGTTGTTCGACTGAATGCTTATGACGACAATTTCCTCTGGCAAAAGGAACGTCTAATCAACCTCGCCGTTTCACTGCTTCCGTCACATGTAAAGTTTGTAGCTTGGATCGACGCCGATATCATCTTCTCCGACAATTACTGGGTGGATGAAGCAATTACATTACTTACCGACACCCCCGTCATCCAACTGTATGATGTTGTAGCGTTTCTTGATGTCTCCCGAAACGTAACGGCGCACGCGAGCGGTTTTCTTGCCCAGTATGCCCGCGTTGGAAATGAAATATTCTCGCAAGCAGTCCCCGGCCAACCCGGCATGGCGCTTGCAGCTAGAAGAGAATTCTTCGAAGGCGGTGGACTCTTAGAAACAATGGTCGTTGGCGGCGGCGATATATACCTGGCACAGGCGCTCGTGGACCAATGGAGCGATGAATATCTTGCGAGACTGACGCCAGAGCACCGTGAGCACACACAGAACTGGGCAGCACTGATAAGTCGACGGTTTGGCAAGTGCACGAAAACGCTAAGGCAGCAGATATATCACTTGTATCACGGTGCGTTCATAAATCGTCGCTACAAAGCGCGCTACCGAATTCTTACGGACCATGCGTTTGATCCCGCCACTGATATCGCAGTAGATTCAAATGGTTTACTACGCTGGTGCAGCCCTAAACAAGATCTGCACCGGGAAGTTCAGCGATATTTCGCGTCGCGCGACGAGGACTCCGAATGAAAACAGGCAGAGGAATGAATCAAGCAAGGAGCCCGACCGTTTTAGTTTCGGTAATAATACCTGTATACAACAACGCTCTCGGCTTGGCCGCTTGTCTACAGTCTCTGCGGGCACAATCCCTAGACCGTTCACGATTTGATGTCTTAATAGTCGACAACGGCTCTACAGATGATTTGCGCTCGCTAAAAGAAACATTTGGTGACTACATATGGCTTTCCGAAGCATCGCCAGGAGCTTACGCGGCTAGAAATCGTGGGCTTCTTCATGCAAGTTCGGAATTCGTGGCATTCACCGACGCAGACTGTATCCCTGATCGCGAGTGGCTAGAGTCCGGTTTGTCCGCACTAGCAGGGTTCCCCCACGGCATAGTCGGCGGCCGCGTGGAAATGATTCCACCTGTCGCACGTGGTTTGAACATAATGGAGCTATGCGAAAGCGAAATATTCATCATGTCAAACCACGCTGAGGTTATCGACAGATGGCGTTTTGCGGTGACGGCCAACTGTTTTACTCGACTATCAATGTTTTCGCTGTTTGGGCTGTTTGAGGGTACCTTGAAATCAGGAGGCGATCGCGAATGGTCACAACGAGCCCTACATGGCGGTGCGACGCTACATTACTGCGATGCCGCTATCGTTAGGCATCCCAGGCGAAGCACATTCACTCAGTTGAGTCGGAAAGTTCGGCGCCTAAAGGGCGGTATTGTGGAAATAGCCAAGCGGCAGCGATCCTGGTCGCAATTCCACCATTATGTTCGGTATACAGCGTTCGATCATCGCCTCTGGAAAGTTTTATTTTCGGCTAGGAATTCTCTTTTGACTGAAATCTCACTAGCGGTAGTGATCCTCGCCCTAATGTCCGTTGGTTTTTGGGAGACAGTCCGCGTAACTCTTGGAGGAGATGCCTATAGAGGCGAAGATTGAACTCTGATAAGGTCCTCTCAATGTTGGTTGAGCTCGCCCGTGACTTGCCAATCTAATTACCATTTGCAAGTCCCTTGCGTGGAGAAGGCGCCGTAATTAAGGCACTCTCATAGAGGATCAAAAGAAGGGCTGACAACGTGGTACGACAAAGTTCACGGGCGGTTTACGCCGTCCCTCTCGAAATGGGAACTGCCCTCTCATTGCTTTGTTTCTACTTTTCAGGAGCTTTAGCATGAGGCCACCGACCGCGGGCAAGCGAGTTTTGTCAGGCGCGTATTCGGTAGCAGAGCTATGCGCAAGATTCGTCGTCAATGTGGAATCACATAAGGGCGCCCCGGCTCGGTGTTATGAATGAAGCCTTGTTCGCGCGCCAGATTGTCAAACCTAAGCCAGGTCGTTATGTCTATGTCTCGGTACCAATCGATTAGCGTGTAGGCTGCTTCTCGACGTGTTGCGTCGTCACGTATCTTGCTTAGGATCTTAAACGAACCTTCCGGATCGGACGAAACAAGCCCCTCCGAGACACCGGCGAATGCAGCATCGGCCTGTTTAGTAGACCCGAACGACCCAACAAATGCTGTAGCACTTGCGGAGTCAATGCCGACCCAGTCCCGCATCATAATTCTAAGTGCCCGCCGAATTTCACGATCATCTTGGAGTCCCGAGACCCACTCAACCGCGGCTTTGGGATCTGTTTCTAGCCATGCTGCGCCCACTGTAGCTGCTATCACACTCGATTTGATCGAGAGACCCTGAGCCTGGAGGGTCGACACGTATGCGGCGGCTTCCGCGGGAGCCTTCCGGGCCCATTCCGCGAAGCCGGCTTGAATAACAGATGTGGGATCCGATTCGTTGAGGTTTGTGGCCGCCCAATCCAATGCAGCCGCCGCATCTACCGGAATCCAACTCTTGAGAAGTGCCGAATGCAGATTGGAACGCAACGTTTCGGTAATGTCTCGGGATGATTCTATAAAACTGGCCGCTGCTCGCGGGTCCTGCTGCGCTAGGTTTCCGACCACGACCGAAAGTAGTTCGCTTCGGGCGAGTCCACTGAGTTTCAAATCCAAGGCTTTATTTATTGCAGCCACTCCATATAGTCCGCACAGCGCGTTACCCAATTCACGAGCAGCTCGAATACGAGCCTCTCCCATAGGCATTTCGCTGATTGTCTGAGCAGCAAGTCCGTCATCAGCCGATACCATTGAACCGACAACTGCAGGCATTAGTTCCAATTTTGCCAACGGATCTATTTTCAATTTATTAATTGCATCGATAAGTGCCTGTGAATCGCCAGAGGGTAACGATTGAATCGCAAGTCTGTAACTCTTGTCTCGTTCCCAAACGGGGACAAAATTTTCAATAAATGGCATCACCTGATTAACGCCACGACTGCTTAATTCCTTAATCAAAGACTCCTGCATCAACCTCCGCAGTTCACTAGGAGGCGTTCGTCGCCACATCTCTATCACGTCGTCGAGTTTATCAACCGAATGAATAATAGACTGAATAAACTCGGGTGCATATGATGATAACAATGCCGTCCTTAACTCGTTCTCTAACGAGACGGCGGAAATTTTAGCAACCTCTGGTCGCCCGTCAGACCTAGGCTGAACTACTTGGACTTGCTCCCGAAACGAACCACTGACATCCGACGATCGGACCCACCAACCGGCCAAATAGGCGCAGCTAGCAGCGACGATTATGCTAATCACTTCTCCGCTAATTCGGCGCGTTTTCACGGAAGATGGGGGCCGGTATACACGGCATTTCGATAACCCGCCATCTTTGAGCGCAGTTCACTCCTTAGGCTTGGATTACCTATGCCCGCTGCTAGCGCCTCTGCGGTCTCCGCCTTTTCACTTTGCGCCAATGCAGCCATAAATTTCGCAATATCTCCTCGCCGGCCGCTCGGGAGCTTTTGAGCATATTGCGACGCCGCATCGGGATTATAAGCAGCCCAATTTGAGAACACCGTAGCTACTGCAGTATCTGCCTCGGACGATTCTGGCATCGCTTCTAGCCATTGAAATGCTTTTTCTGGTTCGGTTCGTGCCCATTGAGCCGCTACCTTGGTCATAATATTCCGCGCTTTTGAGTCCGCTTTCAAATCCGTGGTCGAAGCAAGAAACTCTGCCGCTTTGCTTGGCTCTCGCGTCGACCAAATTTCCAACGCCGAATCGATTAACATGAGCTGCTCCGGTTCAGATGGATAGGACAGAACAGCTTCAAGAGTTTTAGCCGGGCTTGCGCCAAATGATGCATTGAAGATCGCCTGCTGGAGTAGCCGGAAGTCGTTTTGGGGTAACAGCTGGCCGGCATTTAGCATTTCGAGTGCCGCGAGCGGGTCCTCGAGAGCTTTTCGCCGCGCAAGCGCCAGAATCGCCTGGTTTCTAGCATACCCATCGGAGGGAGATGCCGTCAAACTCCAAGGGTCACCTGAATTCGATGCGACGATCTCCTCTACCACAGAATACACGATCCTATCCCTATTAGGGTCCGTTGGAATTAAGGCTAGCAAGCTCCATGCTTTCCACGGCTCAAATATAGCAACCTTCTGGATCGCGGTCTCTAACAGTTTTGTGCGATCGTTGTCGGGTTTTAATGTGTTTACAAACGCCACTGCCTCAGAAATGCCTCCACTGCTTATGAGCTTTGCAATCAAGGCCTGACGACCCGCAAAGCGCGCAGCCCGGTCGGAGAGTCTGTCGACATATTCACGAGCCGCCTGGAAATCGACTATCGAAAGCCTCTCGACATAGACACGAAGAAATAAATGTTGAGGATCTTTTTCGCCGTTGTCTAAAACAGCCCGCAATTCCTCCAAACTCGCCGCTGTAGCGAATTGAACTGAGCTAATCGTTCCCGGTCGATGCTGCCTTTTCTGATTAGGAACATCGCTAGCACGGACTGGGGACATCCGCTTATGATCCTCCTTCTCACGAGGCGCAAATAATCCAAAAGCGAAAGCAGTGCCACAAATAGTTGCAGCTATAAATACTCGTCGAGCAGCCATATTATTACGGAAAGCCGGGGGGACGAGAAAAATATGCGGAATTTACGCTGATGTCAGACGGGCTACCTTGCCACGCCCCCGTATTGTCGGGACCGACCATTTGAACAGCGTTCGAACTCGCACCCATTCGGAGAGTAACTACAAAAACTCCGTTTGTGTTGTAAATATCTGGCGTCGTCGCGGCTATATCTCCGGATCTGGGACTATCCGCACCGCTGGTGTCTGTACCCCATGCATGCGTATGCACGATTACCATGTACGCTGCATCGTTCGGTCTCGAAGGCGGCGAATCAGTCGTTCCATTTCCATCTTCATACCGGGAATAGAACGGGGAAGCTCCATAGCCGACGTCTCCAGTTCTTGCACCACTTGACGTGACGTAAAACGAGAATGACTCCTCTCGTCCTTTATCGATCCAAAAGGTCTGATACCCCTCGCGTCTATACGAATTATACGTGGCGGTAAGTGTCGTGATGGTGATATAGTTAATCAATGAGTCGTTTTTTAATGTGTTGAAAACTCCGGCCGCGGTGCCCGAAGCAGAGGATATGGCTGTCTTACTGCGATTGGTCCATGAGGAAGTCCCATGTCCTGCGTAGGTATATGAGGAGCTTCCCGCGCCGACAGCCGAATTGGAATCATTGTTATTATTCGAATCGTACCACGTCGAGTAGCGAGCCAAATATTGGTTGTAAACACCCCAGTTCGCCGTGTTATCAAGGGGTGTCGCAGTCACAACAAAAGGGGGCATTACGCCTCCGTCGTAGATGTATTCGGCGGCTTTTGCAACACTCGTCAATACCATCACGCATAGGAGAAACAGACTTGGTCCGGTCAAGCTTTTTTTCATGGGGCAATAGATGAACATGTGGACGATTTAAGAGAACAGGCTCCATGTTGCATCTTTAGCACCAGAACTCGAAGCCCTTATAATACTATTTTTGTAGTATGCGCATTGCTACCCGCATAAGCTGTGCCGCTCTCTTAGTGTCGCCAATGGGAGGTCTTTCAACTTTTGTTTCCACTAGAGTCGTCTGCAATGTGTCCGCCGGTAGCATCTGCTTTAGCCGATCTGCCTCCGTTTTTCGATAGGTCGATCCTTCCACCCGGTCTCTGATGCTATCTGGTCTCACATAATTTCATGCTCGAGCGCGTAGGCCAGGTCCCGGACCTTATCGGGTGGCATTGTAACGCACAGTTCCCCGCCGACCGTCCAGTAAAAGAACCCCACACTGAACTCCCTCTTTACTCGCGCTCAGAATGAGCGTTCCGTTCTCAACGCGCCAATCATATTTATATGTGCCATCCGAGCGGATTGTGACGGGCAGCTCAATGCCCGGATAACCGGTGGCATAGGATCCATTCAAATCCCAAGTAAGTTCGTATAACACTTTGTACTTGTCTTTCACAACTCGTAACATGCCCGATTCGTACCTAAACTCATAATATTTTCCCGGGCCTATTACCTTTGCGAGGAGGTCACCCGCATATTCGAATCTATATTCGCGTCCATTGACGCTAACCGTCTCCAAACGGGTATTCTTATATGTGGTCCATAAAACACGCGTTCCAGCTGCGTCCTCGATCTGAACAATATTCCCTCTGTGACTTCTGACATGGTATAAGCCTGACGGGGTTATCAATTGAACGAGCTCACCATCGAGATAGATGTACTTCAGCGTCGGCAAGACGTGAACCTCACGAGTCTTGCCAACCTCTGCCACGTATGGTCCATCCGTCTTATACACTGTAGTGATTGTGTAAGTAGCCCCTCCCGGGCTGCGCCATAAATATTTGCCGTTGCCGCCGGCCTCGACAATGAAAGTTCTCAATCCGTTCAACACCCAGCTAGAATGCGCAAATCCTCTTCCGTGCATGAGTTCGTGAGTCAGGGTCAAAACAAAGAGGTCGTCTAGGCTTCCTCGGATGGTTGTGATGGGCAGACGGGCCGAAAAATCTCCATTAGTGGCACAATTAAACAGCGATAAGGGCATTTCTGACCAATATGTGGCAGGTCGTCCAACCGAGGTTACGAGGAAATATACCAATATACGGCGCAGGGGGAAATGGTTGTACAGCCCGCTCATAGCGTATCGCGCAAAACTTGTACAACGTCGCCTTGCAATCTTACGCCACCGACCGTTGAGATAATATGAATGTCGTTGTCGTTGGCCCACCGCCACCATAGGTCGTTCGTATCGGTATCCGAAAACATAGGTAATACGATACTTCGCACCTTATTAGCTGGTGCATGCAGCGGATTTCCAATAGGATGGACCAATATTACTCTTTTTCCGGTAACCATGTTTCCAAGATCTGAAGCAGCGCCAAACAGCACCACTGTCGCGTCACCATCAGCAGCTAGCCGATTTATCTGTTGTTTAATATCGCATTGATAGGTATATATTTCAAATATAACTTTGCTTAGGTCTCTGAATGCCAATCGCAGTCGTCTGCCATAATCGAGACCAAGGACCACTCGGTCTGGAATGATAATTATATATTGTCTTTTACTCCTCGAGTCAGTTGGGCGCGATAACGTAACGATTCCATCTTTAAGCGCAACTTGGACGTCGTCGTTCACTTTTCTAACGACCGCAACACCAATCCATGATAGCGACAAAAATACCGTGCTTGTTATCAGCAATAACCTCCAGGGCGTCCGCGCACGACTCTTGTACAGTATGGCTATGCAGTAAATAACGCAGATACCTGCACTGCTTAGTAGCACGGTGTTAAAAAGATATGATGTTATATTTGTGAGGCAGAAGACGAGAATCGCCGCTTCGGCACTTAACATCAGCCGCAGATAATTACCTGAGAGCGTCCCCAGCACATTCTTGTTTACATTTGTATAGAATAAAAACACGGCAGGGACACTAAATATTATATAAGACGCGAGAATCCCGTAACGGACGGCCACCTCAAGGGCGCCACTGACCATGTCGTTCACTCGAACCGTTTCGCTTTGGGTTGATGCCCATTGGTAATATAGCCATCCAGTGTCTGGGCTGTTCCAGCCAAACAGAGGCCGCATTGAAATCATTTTAAGGGCCCCTACCCATACACCAAATCTATTTAGCACTGATCGATCGGTTGCGATGTATGGGACGCTGATACGCTTCGCTAGGCCGCTTGCTATGACAGCCATTACTAAGACAGATAGACGAGCAAGGAGGTGTTTAATAATTGTTTTATTGGCGCCAACGTAAATTCTGCTGGCACTTATGGCGTGCATGCTTAGCGCTGATACAGCTGCGACCAACGCCCCCCGAGAGAATGTCATGCAAAGACCCCATATCAGCAACCCTTCGGAGAGAAAGAGCAGGATAGATATGCAGCGCCTTTCTACGGACCCGTAATGCCAACACAATGTCCATATCATCGCCGCCATGCACCCCGCAGCATTCGGGTTTTCAAACCCGAAAGTCCACCGCGCAATTCCTTGGAATGCGTAGGTTGTATGCTGGGCGAGAATCACGGAGAGCATCGTATCAGCTCCGGCGTTCAGCTCGAATTTGCCGTCTTGACACTACAGCGAGCATTAGCTTTCGTACGCTCATGAAACGTCTACCCTGGTTTGTTACTGTTATCGGTTTTACGCTATTTGCGGGTGTTATGTTGAACGCCGCGCCGCCCGAGCACATTTATCCTGCGGAGGAATTGAAGAAACGAGTGCCGTACGTTGAATTCTGGACGCCCTCGCCAGAACAAGTGAGTGAAGCCAAAGCTGCCCTGTATTCGCATACGCCTGCTTATAAGGATTTCGCACTGACCTTTATCGGTGCCATGTTTAAAGGTAAGAAGATTATTCAGATAGACGGCGATAGAAAATGGAAAGAGAACGGATTCCCCATCTTTTCTACTCGGATATCAACTGGGCGCACAGCGGACCAGTTCCGGGTAGGATATTCAGTAAAGGCCAAACGGATTTTTGATTGGAGTGCACAAGATCCGGACGCGGAGCCGACTAAATAGCGTTAAGTAAGCTCAAATGTAGTGCACACGGTGAGATATTATTTTGTTAGGCTAGTCGACACACGGAAACCAGGGTAAAATATCTGCGTTGCAGTTATTCTCACCACGCCGAGGCGCAATGCCTCCCGCACAAGTTCCGTGCGAGTCTGCAATTTTAACTTCCGCATAATACGTTGTCGATGAGTATGAACAGTGTTCGGGCTGATTCCCAAGCGTGTTGCAGATTGATTATTATCTGAGCCGTCTCCGATAACCGCGAACACTTTTAGCTCTTGGTCTGTAAGAATTTGACCCAGCTTGGTCCGTACACTCCGGTCATTTTGCTTCAAACTAAAGTATTTCTGGCCTGACGCTATTTGGTCGATCACTCGGACTAATGTTGTGACATTCTCGAACGTGCTATTAAAATAGCCGGCGATAGGCATACACGACAAGAGCATTCGCGAGCGTTCATCGTTTCGTCCCGAAAAAATTAATATCTTCTCTACTAGCGCCTCAGTTAGCATGATTTGTATCACATCTAAGCCGTCCATATCAGGCAGGTTTAGACCAATGACGCCCAACCATACTGGACCCTGCCGAAGGCGTTGCAGTGCGCCTGCGCATGTTGTGCAAACAATAACGTTGGCGGTCGGGTACCGCCGACGCAAGAAACGCTCAAGCAATTCACTGATACAAAGATCGTGTTTTAGAATGAGTATGCTAAACGGCTCTGCGATTTTAGCTGTGATTGATGGGTGAGCCATATTCTTTAGCTACCCCTTGTGATATCACAGTCAAGAAATTTGACTGTTTCTCTCCTTGCAGAATACTACAGTTATTTAGCACTGTCCGCTTTCATAGGCGTCACGGCAGTGCTAAATTATGGCTGCATTTTTGCCCGCATAGTTGACAGTGGCTCTAGCCTAGCTGTAGCAAGTCCCAACGACGAGCCACAAGCCAGTCCTCTCGGCGTCGGCGCTTTGCTTAGCGCGCGCTTACATGCGAGGATTCGTTTGGATTCCGTGCAGTAAGGACCGAAGGGAGCCGCCAGCTGGGCGGAGACCGCTTTGTTTATGCAGTAATTGAGTTCTGGAACGATTGGTAGCACAAAGCTCCTCTTAGCTGAGTGTCCCGGCGTCCCCACTGTAAATGCCCCTTAGTCACGGCTCGAAACAAAGGAGGTCTGCTACGCGTGAAGCGTACGGCCCCCAAGGTGCCTTCTTTCCAAGTTCCCAGCGCGAGAGTGTCGTCGGATTGACCCGAAGCGCTGCCGCGAGGCGCCGTTGAGACCAGCCGCGGGTCGTCCTAAAGCGTATAAGCCGCTCCGCGATGGTGTGTACCTCCGGACGCGGGTCATAGCCGAGAAAACCCAGGATCGCAGGCAGCCATTTCACTTCGGGCTCCGACCATCCGTTCTCCCAGTTCCACACGCTAGATTCATCGGCGCCGATTTTCGCAGCAACCTCGCATTGGATAAGGCCCAAGTCCATTCGGCGGCGCTTAAGGTGCTCCCCGAGCATCTTTGGCGAGGCGGGGTATCCGAAGGGCTTCGCTTTAAGTGCTTGAAGCGTAACGTGGCAGATTGGCAACGCATCCATGTCCTTGCGGCTACCTCGGTGATCCGAAACACGAATGCCGTTGTGGGCCGACCCAAATCCAGCGTTACCGCGCGCGGATTAGCGGCCCCTTGCTTGATCGGATCGACTTGCATGTCGAAGCCCCAGCGCTGTCCCTGGCGGAGCTGCGTTCGGAAAAACCCGGCGAACCTTCCGCGCCCCTTCGCGATCGCGTGCAGGCGGCGCGTTCCCGTCAGCATCTTCGCTTCGTTCATACCCGCACCACGGCGAATGCGCGAATGAGCCAGGCCCAGCTCCGGCGGCACTGCGCAATCGAACCCGCCCTTGGCGATCTCTTGCAGCATGCCATGGAGGAACTTTCGTTGTCGGCGCGCGCCTACGATCGGATCCTCAAGGTCGCGCGGACCATCGCGGATCTCGCCGCGGCGGAACGGATCGAGCGCGCCCATCTGCTGGAAGCAATTCAGTACCGAAGCCTGGATCGGACGGTATTCTACTGAAGGCTCCGCTGCGTGGCGTTCTCCTGCATCCAGCCAATGCCCCGCCCAGCGCGCGTGGCAGTGGCCGGCATTTACTCAAAGAGTCGCCGGCGCAAGTCGGACCGAGACATTTTTTCCTTCTTCCCGGTTGAGTCCGAAATCGAACGCCGCTCTGTTGGCTTCCTCCGAGCCTTTCCAACTCCGCCTGCGTCCTCCCTCTTCGGTCATCATTTTCCCCTGCCATGTGGATCGTCCTCTTTGCCCTCCGATATAAATACACCATCGGGGTCATTGGCGTCCTGATCCTCCTCTTCGGGGTGCTTTCCGGCCGGCGGATGTCAACCGACATCCTGCCCAAGGTCGACAGCCCGGAATTGGTCATCATCTGGACCTACGGCGGGCTCAACGCCAGCGAGATGGCGAGCAAGATCACGTCGTTCTCGGAAACGGCGACCATGAACAACGTCGATGACCTCGTTGAAGTGCGCACCGAGACGTCGAACGGCATCGGCATTGTGAAGCTCCGCTTCCAGCCCTATGCCGACATGGCAATGGCCATGAGCCAGGCGACGGCGATTTCGCAGACCATCCTGCGTCGAATGCCGCCGGGGACCACTCCGCCACAAATCGTCCGGACCAGCCCCTCGACGGTGCCGATCCTCCAACTCGTGCTGTCTTCGGATTCGATGACGGGCGGCCAGCTTTTCGATTACGCCCGCATCACACTTCGGTCCCAGTTGATGAGCATCCCGGGCATGCGGATGTCGCTGCCCTACGGCGGTGCCGCCCGGCAGGTCATGATCGATCTCGATCCGGACGCCCTGCATGCCTTCGCCCTTTCGGCGAGTGAAGTCACCGCCGCGGTCAGCCGGCAAAATGTCACCCTTCCCGCCGGCACCATTCGTGAGGACCGCCGGGAGATGCCGATTGAAATCAACGCCAGCCCGGAAACCATCCAAGGTTTCCTCGACCTCCCAATTCGCTCGGTCGATGGGCGGACCATCCTGCTGCGGGATTTGGCCAACGTGCGCGACGGCGAGGCCGTTTCGACCAATGTCGCGCGACTAAATGGCCAGGAGGCCGTCATAGTTTCGATCCTGAAGCTGGGCCGGGCTTCAACGGTAGACATCATCGATGGCATCCTGGCGCGTTTGCCGGACGTTCGGGCCGCATCGCCCGCCGGTCTCCGGATCGAGCCGATTTTCGATCAATCCATTTTCGTCCGCACCGCCGTCACCGCGGTCCGGCACGAAATCCTGCTCGTGGCGGCCCTGGTCGCCACGGTTGTGCTTCTGTTCCTGGGTTCGTGGCGTTCGACGCTGATTGTGCTCACTTCAATCCCGCTGGCGCTGCTGTGTTCGATCGTCGGCCTGAACCTGGTTGGCGCGACGTTCAACCTGATGACCTTGGGCGGCCTCGCGCTCTCCATCGGCATCCTCGTGGACAACGCCCTGGTCGAAATCGAAAACACCAAGCGGCAAATCTCGCTCGGGAAGGACGTTCACCAGGCCATTGTCGATGGCGCGCGGCAGGTCGCGTTCCCCGAATTTGTTTCGACCCTCTCGATCTGCATCGTCTTCCTGCCAATTTTTCTACTGACCGGTACGGCGTCCGACGTCTTTCGTCCGCTCGCGCTCGCGGTCGTGTTCGCGATGGTCGCGAGCTACCTCCTCGCCCGCACCCTGGTGCCGACGCTCGCGTCCATCATCCTGCCCGCCGAGCGCCGGGCCGAACTCGCCGCCCAGGATCAACCGCCGCGCGGCTTGCTGCGGATTCACCACGGGATCGAACATGTCGTCGATCGAATCGGTGAGGTGCAACGCCGATTGCTCGAATTCCTGCTGGCGCGAAAAATCGTCATCCTGATTCCGGTGCTCCTCGTCGTCGGACTCGGGGCCTTTGCCGGCTGGCGGTCGGGCCGCGAATTTTTCCCGCGGACCGACGCCGGTTTGCTCCGGCTTTTCGTGCGCGCGCCGAGTGGGCTCCGGATTGAGGAAACCGGCCGTTTCGTCGCCGAGGTTCAGCGTGAAATCCGCCGCATCATACCGGCCTCCGAACTTCAGTTTGTCGTCGAAAACATCGGTGCCCCAGCCTCGGTCAATCAGGCCTGGGTCGAAACAACGGCCATCACGTCGTCGGACTCCGAAATCCTCGTGCAGCTATCACCGCGACATGCCCCGACCGACATGTATATGGCCAAACTCCGTACCATGCTGGCCGCGAAATTCCCGACCGCAGTGGTGTTTTTCCGGCCGGCCGACGCGACCAGCCAGACCCTGGCGGCGGGTGCGGCGACGACATTCGAGGTGCGATTCATCGGCCGCGATGTACGCGGAAATCTGGGGCTGGCGCGGGAATTGCGGCAACGCTTCGCCCGGATCCCCGGCGCCGTGGACGTCACGTTGCGCCAGGTTCAGGACCAACCGAGCTATTCGATTAGCATCGACCGGGCGCGGGCGGCCACCTTCGGCATCAACCAGCAAGATGCCGGTACCGCCATCCTCGCGGCGCTGGGCAGCGGCGGCACCATCGCCGCTAATGTGTGGGCGGATGCTGGCACCGGCTCCTCCTACGACGTGCAAGTCATCGCTCCGCCCAGCCTGCTCGTTTCCGTCGACCAGCTCCTCAATCTCCCCATCCGTCCCTCCATCGGCAACGGCGCGCCCGTTCCCTTGCGCGCATTCGCCACGGTCAGCGAGCGGCAATCGCCCGCCAGCGTTTCGCGCACCACGCTGCTGCCGACCATCACGCTCCTCGCCAACGCGCAGGACCGCGATCTCGGTAGCCTGACCCGTGAGCTCGAAATCATCCTCGCGGAGCTCCGCACCAAGCAGAAGCCCGGCAACCGGATTGAACTCGCGGGCCAGGCCACGTTGATGACTTCGGCCTACGGCGAGCTCCTCGGCGGCCTCGGCCTCGCGGCGTTACTCGTGTTCCTCGTCATGGTAGTGAACTTCCAGTCCTGGACGCTTCCCTTTGCCGCGACCAGCGGGCTGCCGATCGCGATCTCGGGCGCGGCGGTCGGGCTATGGCTCACCGGAACACCCCTGAGCGTTCCCGCATTGATGGGCATCATCATGGTCGTTGGCGTCTCCACCGCGAATAGCGTGCTCGTGAGCAGCTTCGCCCGCGACCGTTTCGCGGAAGGCGTATCGGCGCACGATGCGGCAGTCGAAGCCGCAACGACCCGGCTTCGCCCGGTGTTAATGACGGCCCTGGCAATGATCCTGGGTGTGGTGCCCATGGCGCTCGGCACCGCGGAGGGTGGCGAGCAAAACGCTCCGCTGGGCCGCGCTGTGATTGGCGGCCTGATTTTCGGCACGGTCGCTTCCCTGCTTCTCGTGCCAGTGGCGTTTGCCGCGATCAGCGAACGTCGCCGCCGCCGCGCCGCCCGCGGCGCCGCTGCCGCAGCCGTCAAACCTGAATCCGCCCCCGCGAAGCCGCTGCCCTCAATTTCAGCATGAAGTCAGTCGCATTCCTCACCCGTCTCGTTCGTCCGACCGGCGTTGCGACGAGCCGTCGTAGCGACACAAGCCCTGTGTTTCGGCGAAAGCCGCAGCTGCTTTCGATCCCCGCATTGACCATGCTGTTTTTCGGGCTGACTGCTTTCGCGGCCGAAATGGCCCCGGTCGCGGTCCGGACCGCGACGCCGAAATCCGTGGGAGCCGCGCAGCCCTATCAGGTGCCGGGTCGCACCGAACCCGCCGAAGCGGCGACGATTTTCACCCGCGCCACCGGCATCGTGAAGACACGCAACTTCGACATCGGCGATGTCGTGAAGGCCGGAGACGTGCTGGCTGTCATCGACGTGCCCGATCTCGATCGTGCCGTCGAAGCCTCCCGGGCCAATGTCGATGCCTCGCTGGCGCGGGCGGAACACGCGCGCGCGCTCGCGCAACGCGCGGCCGGCCTCCTGCAAACGCAGGCGACATCCCAGGAAGATGCCGAGCAACGCGCTTCAACGGCCCGCGAACTCGAAGCCGCGGTCCGCGTGGCTCGCGCGGACCTGGCGAAACTCGAGGAGCAGCAGAAGTTCGCCACGGTCCGAGCGCCTTTCACCGCAGTGGTCGCCGCGCGCAATTTCGACCGCGGGGACCGGGTTCGCGGTGACGCAGCGACGGCCGAAGGCTGGCTGTATCGGCTTGTTCGGCTGGATACGCTGCGTTTCGCGATCGCCGCGACGCCTGACCTCGCCCTGCGGCTCGGCCAGGCGGAGACCGCCACGATTCGCTTTGCGGAATTGCCCGGCCGCACGTTCACGGCCAAACTCGCTCGCTCCAGCCGCACCTTTGATCCCGCGTCAGGTACGATGCGAGTGGAGTTCATACTGGAAAATCCGGACCTCGCGATTCCATCCGGGCTTACGGGCACCGCATCCTTCGAGCTGAAACCGGCCGGCAATGTCCTGCTCGTCCCGACCAACACGATCGTGTCACGCGACGGCCAGGATTTCGTCGTCGCGGTCAATGCCGGCAAGGCGACATTCGTCGCTATCACCCCGGGCCGCAACCTCGGGTCCAATGTCGAAGTCACCGCGAGCGGGCTGACCAACACGACTCCGATCATCGTCAATCCGAACGCCATGCTCCGCGCGGGAGATCCCGTGGAATTGAATCCGCGTCCGTCGATGTAACGAACCCGCCCGCTCGAACATCGCGTTCAGGCGATGGCAGCCCCACAGCCGCGCGCTATCGCCTACTTTGGCGGAGCTGTCTTTGGCCCGGCATCGGTGCGAAGCATCTCCTGCACCTTGGCGAGCAGCGCCTCGGACTTGAACGGCTTGTGCAGTAATGAATCGCCCATTTCCTCGATTTTGTAGTCCGGTCGATTGCCAAGCGCGGACGTCATACCACTCACGACGAGGGTTTTCGCCGCCGGGTTGATTTGCCGCAGGGCGCGGCCGAGCATGACGCCATCGAGGTTCGGCATGTGGAGATCGGTGATGACGAGGCGAATTTCGGCCGCACGCTGCGCGAACACGGCCGCGGCCTCCGCGCCATCTGAGGCGAGAATGACGCGATAGCCACTGCGGGTCAGCATCGTTGACGTCATCGCGCGGATGTAATCCTCGTCGTCGACCACGAGGATCAGTTCGCCTTTCCCCTGTGACGGCGAGGTGGCGGGCGCGCCCGGGCCTTCGCTGACGACGCCTTCGGCCGCGGGGAGGTAGATCCGAAACGTTGTGCCTTTGCCGACTGCGGTTAGGAGTTCGATGAAGCCGTTATGGTTTTCAATGATGCCGCGAACGGTCGACAGGCCGAGGCCTGTGCCCTTGCCCGACTCCTTCGTGGTGTAGAAAGGCTTCCAGATTTCCTTCACGATCTCCGGCGGGATACCCGTGCCGGTATCCTGAACGTGCAGCACGAGGAAGGCACCCGGTCGACCGCCCTCGATCTGACTCGCGGCGCTTTGATCGAGGATCTTGTTCTCACCAACCAGTCGGAGCACCCCGCCTTCCGGCATCGCGTCGCGCGCATTGACGGAGAGGTTCAGGAGCACTTGGTGAATGTGCGTGGGATTTCCCAGGATGGGCCACAGATCGTTGGGCACGAAATCCTCGAGTCGGATCGTCTTGGGAAATGTGCCAGTAATGACCGCAATGATATCCCGGAGCAGGTGCTTCACCTGCAGCAAGCGTTGCTCGCCACTCGCGCCATGCGCGAACGACAGGATTTGCCGGACCAGGCTCGCGCCGCGCTCAGCGCTTTTTTCGAGCGTGGTCAAAAGGCCGAGCGCCCCCGGGTCGCTGACGTGATCCCGCAGCATCGGCGCCGCGAGGAGAATGGGCGCGAGCATGTTGTTCAGGTCGTGGGCAATGCCCGCCGCCAGCAGGCCTAGATTCTCCATGCGCTGGGCCCGCAGGAACTGCTCCTCGAGCTTCTTCTGCTCGGTGATATCACTGCAGATGTTAATCCATGCTTTCGGTCGGCCGGCGTCATCCCGAATGAGCGTTTGGCGGCAGGACACCACCAAGTTGTCGCGTTCGCGCGTATTTACCCGCAGCTCACCCTGCCATTGCCCCGTCGCTTCCGTTTCCTGGCGGGCGGCCTCGAAGGCGCTGTGCACGAAAAGTTCGAAAATTTCATCGATCCGCTTGCCCATCACTTCACCCGTCGACCAGCCGTACAGTTTTTCGGCGCCAGCGTTCCAATAAATCACGCGACCCGCGGCATCGCTGATAAAAATTGCTTCGCGCGCCTGGTTGAGCAGCTCCGCCTGTTCGCGAATCCGCCGTTCAGCAAGCCGCCGTTCGGTGATATCGGTACCGAGCGCGAGCCGCGCCCGGGGTTGCCCGCTCTCATTGCGAATGAGTGAAATTCTGAGCTCGGCCAGCCGGTGCTGGCCAAAGCGGTCGGCGAATTCCACCTCTCCCGCCCAGGCGCCGTGTTCCACGGCCGCCCGGCAACCTGCGATCAGCTGTAGCGACGCCTCGGCGCCCAGGAGGTCCGTGCACGATTTCCCGAGCGCGTCGGTTGAGGTCCAGCCGGAAAGACGCTGAGCTCCCTGGTTCCAGAACGTCACATAGCCCCCGAGATCAGTCACGACAACCGCTTCGCGCGCCTGATCCAGGAAATCGGCCAGCTCGCGAATCCGACTTTCGGCGCGGCGTCGCTTGCGCCGCTCCTCGCTCTCCCGCAATGCCCGGGCGATGGCCGAGTTCAGCCGCTTCATCCGATCCTTGAGGACGTAGTCTTCCGCGCCGTTGCGCAGCGCCTCGATTGCGCGATCCTCGCCGATGGTACCCGAAAGAAAGATAAAGGGCGTTTCCGGCGCGCGCTCCTTCGCCATCTCCAGGGCTTCCAGCCCATTGAGCGAAACCATGGCGAAATCCGAGAGAATCAGGTCATACCGCGTCGCCCGTAGTTCGCCGAGATAGTCCTGGCGGTTGCCCACACAGCGGATGAGGCAATCCGGCCATTCCTCCCGCACGAGTTCGCGCACGAGTTCTGCGTCGTCCGTGTTATCCTCCAGGTGAAGTATCTTCATCTCCCCTCCCGGCCCCCCCTGTCCGGGCACGCCGCTACTGCACCCGGTCGCTTGTTTCCTTGGTTTCCCACGCGCGGCGGCACCATCGCGCCACGGCGGGGTTGAAATTTGATTTTACGCACGATGCCGGCGATTCGCGGCCCGGCCGCGACTTAAAGAAAGAAGTAGCGCTCTCCTCCGCGCAGGTACCCGTCCGTCGGCGGACGCAACGCGAACCGCCAGACCGTCGCGTACTCATCCCACGGACCAGGGATGTCGCGATCGCAGATGATTTCCGGCTGGGGCTGCGGCCCGGAGGCGCGGCGACCCAGGCGCTGCTGGAACAGGTCGTGGCCCTCCGGCGACGCGAAAAACAGACAGCGCTGTTCAAAGATACTCGAAGGCTTCGGCGTTTCGCCCGCCGCAAATGCGAGCCATTTTGATCGCAGCAACCATTCGTGCCGGGCCAGCTCGACAATGGCGCGTTCGCACGCAGCCGTGAACGACTCCTCGGCCGCATGCCCATACGCCAGGCCGCCCCATTCCGTTAGCGCCCACGTGATGACGGTCACGCCGCCGAATGGGCCATTGATCGCGACGGCCGACACGCCGGGCCAGTCGGTTTCAAATTGCTGGCCATCGATCATCCCTTCCCACCAGGAAATGAGGCTAAAACGCTCGACCGCTTCGAGCAGGGCAGTACGGCGCGCCTGCCGGCGCAATAGTCCCGGAAACGCCGACATGCCGTTCGAGGACGGATCGATGTCGAAACCAAATTCCGCCGCGCGATCGGAACAGACGACTGCGTGAAACGCCCAACGCTCGAGGGCTTCGGAGACGGCTTTATGCCGCGCAATGGAAGCCACGGGGTGAGTTCCCGTGCCGTCGGCTGTGCCGTAGAGGCTGAGCTGACGCGGGCGCGTCAGCCCGGGAATGAGCCGGGCGTTGGCCTGGATCACCCGCCGACCGCGCACGGGAAACTCACCGGTCTCAATCCGCTCCACGGGCCCGCCATGGCTGGCGAGCACGTTGCGGTAACGCAGGGAAGCGAGACTGAGCATGGCGCGCCAGGGTTAGGAACCGTCACCGATCGCCCAGGTGGGGACCGTGCAATTGTCTGCCACGCCCAACGAATTATCCTTTGATGCCTCAGGAACGACAGGATCGAGCCGATCGGCAGCGCGAACAAAGCCCGCTGCAAGCAGCAAGCTGGAGCTGAAACCCATGATTAAGCGTTTGGTAGTTTTCATGCGGGCTGAAGTTCGCACCCCGCATCCCATTTTATCTACGCCGCAAACTACCGGATTTCCGGTAGCCGATTGAAAAAACCTGGGCAACGAGCCGATGCGCGAGCACGACCCCGACGTAACGCCAAAATCTCGCCTCCCAAAAAATACGATAACACGTCCCCAATAACGCCAGGGAGCCCCATGCGGATAGTACCGGTCTAAGTATTCGCGTAAAAATGCTGTCGCCATTCGGCACAGTTCGCGCCACGGATATATACTCCCTATGTGCCTGTTACGGCCGTGTTTTTTGCTGTGCGTTTTGGGGTTGGTTTTCCCCATCGGACACACATGGGCGGAATCGACCCAGCAATCCCAGGGGTTTCCCCTTGTTACCTCCTATTCGGCCGAAGCGATCGGTGCCGATCCAACGAGCTGGTCCGTAGTTCAGGACGGGGATGGAAGACTGTATTTTGGTTGCCGGGATTTGGTCAGCTTCGACGGCGATCGCTGGCAATCGACTAGCATGGACGGGGCCAACGCAATCCGTGGGTTGGATTTCTCCTCAGATGGTCAAAAGCTATGGGCCGGTGCAGTGGGCGAGATTGGCTGGTTTAGTCGGACTTCGGACGGCGACTGGAGGTATAAGTCGTTGCGCTCGTTCTTGCCGCCGGGCGATGAGCGAATTGGTGAAGTCTGGTACGCGTTTGCCGAGCCGAATGGCGTCGTTTTCGTGTCCGACGATAGGATTCTCCGTTGGAATGGAACGACCATGCGAGTCTGGTCCATGCCCGGAAAAAAGCGGCTCCTGGCGCTGAAAATCGGTCAAACCATCTACGTTCAGCAAGAAGGGAGCGGTCTGTATACGTTGCAGCCCAACGGGCCGCAACTCTTGGTTTCTGCAGCCACACTGGGGAACGCCGGCGTCTTCTGGATCGAGCCGCAACCTAACGGCTGGCTAATGGTCACGAGCCGCGGACTGTTCCTCTTGGCCAACGGCAAACTGGAAGCGGTCCAACCGGAAGCCAGCAAAATACTGCAGGATGGTGCACCAACGTGCGCCGCCCGGTTGCCCTTCGGGCGGCTGGCGGTGGGCACATTCCGGTCAGGCATCGTTATTCTTGGGACAAATGGCGAGTTGGTGCGCGTGATGGGAGAGGCGGACGGTCTTCCAACTCGGTTGATCAACTCACTGTATGTAGATCGTGACCAACAACTCTGGGCGACTTCCTACACCCACATCATCAAGATTTCCGCTTCGTCTGCTTCTACGATTTTCGATTGGCGTGCCCGCCTACCGAACAAGCCATTTGATTACATCGCGGCAGACGCCGCTGCGACGTATGCGGCTACCGATGATGCGGTCTACCGCCTACCACGAGACAGCAACCAATTTTCGGTTTTTGAACCGCTAAACGAACACGTCGGAGGGCTTCATCAGACCTCCGCCGGATTGATCTCGACCGGCTTTCAAGCGGTGAGGCGGATTGATGGTGACGCGGCCGATCTCATCTACGCTACGTCGCAAGATACCTTTGTCGCTATCTCGGACAACCGGGACGACCTCCTGATTGGCGAGGCCAGGCGTATCATCCGATTGGACCGCACAGGGTCCGGCGAAGTACTCGTGGAAAACCTGCCTGACACCGCCCTTTCGCTCGCACGTGACACGCAGCATCGCTTGTGGATCGGCACCCTGAGCGCAGGAATCCTCATGGCGCGTACGCCTTCAAGGCCGCCATTTGCTGCCGAATCCGCCAAAACGATGTTCCCGTCAGCGGACGAGCGGGGGCTAGGGATCGTGCGACGAGGGCAGGACGGACGCGTATTTCTGATTTCATCTAATGGTGCGTGGATATCTCGGGCGGATCCGGCCGACCTAAAGTTTGACGCGGTGGAAAATTATCCTGCCCGCACGTTGGTAGCGGCGTCCGACCAAACGCAGGACGGAAAGCTCTGGCTGATCCACTCTGGTGGAGGTTTGGCGCCCTGTATCGGAATGCTCTCCATCAACGGCGGGCGGCCCAGTTGGCGGACACATTCGGTGGAGGGATTGGCAAGCATTGGAATACCACGGACGATTTACGCAGAAAGTCTTTCTGCCACGACGACTGTCCTCTGGATCGGAGGCACAAACGGCATTCTGCGTCACATCGTTGCCCACGGCCTCTCCGCTCCGCAACCCAGGCCGCCTCTGCTTCGTGCAGTGGCCCGGAATTCCGCCAACGACGTCCCTCAAGCCATCACCGGTCCACTCCCCTACTCCACTCGGTCGATTGAATTTGAATTTGCAGAGCCAGATTTCACGCGCCGCGCCGCCCTGCGATTGCAGACGCGCGTTGTTGGCATCGACCGCGAATGGATGCCAGCGGACCCGACATCGCGTCAGATTCTAACAGCGGTCCGAGATGGTCGTTACACGTTCCAAGTTCGGGCGGTGGCCGAAACCGGCATCTCCAGTCTTCCGGCCACCTTCAAGTTCGAGGTTTTGCCCCCTTGGTATCGCACGACAACCGCGGTCGTCGGAGGGCTGTTCGGACTAATTCCGCTGGGCTACGGCTTTTACCGTTTAAGAGTCCGCGCTCTTCGCCGTCACAACGCTGAACTCGAGGAAAAGGTGCACCGGCGCACCGAGGAACTCGAGCGCGCCAGTGCGGCCAAGACGCAATTCGTGGCCAACATGAGCCATGATATTCGAAATCCCCTGAATGGCATTGTCGGCCTGACGCTGGCGCTCGATGACACGCGTCTCGAAAAAAGACAGCGCGAGATCGTCGCCACCCTCCGCGAATGCGCGACTTACCTGTCGACCCTCGTCGACGACGTCCTGGATTTCGCCAGCATCGAGGCCGGTCGGGTGGAACTGCGCAACGGTCCGTTCGTGCCGCATGAACTGTTGCGGTCGATCGTCACCACGGTGAAAGCGGATACGGGAAAG
>JADMIO011432779.1_pt1 | contig 40007 bp, 30 predicted proteins | sample 8958161 | NCBI WGS metagenome assembly JADMIO01 (sample SAMN16585339, study PRJNA669376) | soil metagenome | isolation source: Crop rotation soil | place: USA: Cullars Rotation, Alabama | collected 2011
ATGACAAAGACGGCGTGAAGACCCTCGAACCGGTCGTCCTGATCGACCTGCGGCTCCCCGCCACGGCGCTCGACCGCGTCGGTTCGCGCGCGTGGGTGCGCTTCGAGCACGGCTCCGAGCCGCTCGCGACGCAGCTTTATCGCCGCGCGCGGCAGGTCCTGCTGCGCCACTTCAACCCGGCCGCCTGATGAAGACCACCGCCCTCCCCGCACCCGGTGTCGTCCTCGGTGCCTGTCCCGAACGGCGCGTGCGGCAAAGCGGCCGCCTCGCACGGCTCGAGGCGCGGCTACAGGCGCTCGTCGGCGGCGCATTCGGGCAACGCGGCCGGGAGCTGCGGGATTTCGTCGAAAGGGTGCGCGCCTTCCAGCCGCAGATCGAGCGCCTCGATGCGGGTGCGGCAACCGCGCGGCTGCGGGCTTTGCGCGCGCTGCTCGCGCGCGACGGTTTCGTCGCGCCGCTTGCCGCCGAAGCGTTCGCGCACGTCGCGCACGCTTCCGCGACGACGCTGGGCATGCGCCCCTTCGACACGCAGATCATGGCCGCCCGCATCATGCTCGACGGCGAGCTTGCGGAGATGGCCACCGGCGAAGGCAAGACGCTGGCCGCCGCGCTCTGCGCGGCAACAGCCGCGCTGGCCGGCATCCCGGTGCACGTCATCACCGTGAACGACTATCTGGTCGAACGCGACGCGCAGCGCCTCGAGCCCCTCTACGAAAAGCTCGGGCTCACGGTCGGCGCCGTCACGCAACGCCTCGACGTAAACGCGAGAAAGGCGGCGTACGCCTGCGACATCGCGTACTGCACGGCGAAGGAGCTCGTGTTCGACTACCTTCGCGACGGCGTCGCGCTGGGCCCCGCGCGCAACCAGCTGCGGCTGCGCGTGCAGGGCCTCGGCGCAGAGGGCGCCGGCAGCGGCGCGTTGCTGCGCGGCCTTGCGATGGCCGTCGTGGACGAAGCGGACAGCGTGCTGATCGACGAAGCGCGCGTGCCGCTCATCCTCTCGCGTCCACTCGTGAACGCGGGGCAGCAGGCATATCACGCGCACGCGATTGCGCTGGCGGGCGGCCTCCACGAAGGCCGCGACTATACGCTCGAGCCCGCGCGGATGAGCGCTGAGTTGACCGAACGCGGCGCCGGCGCCCTGGAAGCCGCGACCGCCGGGCTCCCGCCGGTCTGGCGCAACCGCCCGCATCGCGAGGAAACGGTGTGCATCGCGCTGGCGGCGCTCCACCTCTACCGGCGCGATCGTCACTATCTCGTGCACGGAGGCAAGGTCGTGATCGTGGACGAGGCGACCGGCCGCAAGGCGCCGGGACGCGTGTGGTCGCGCGGGCTGCACCAGTTGATCGAGCTGAAGGAAGGCTGCGAGCCGAGCGGCGAGCAGGTCACCGCGGCGCAGATCACCTACCAGCGATTCTTCCAGCGTTACCTGCGGCTCGCCGGCATGAGCGGCACGCTCGCCGAGGCGCGAAGCGAGCTCGCCGCCGTCTACGACCTGAACGTCACGCACGTGCCGCTGCGCAAGCCGTGCCGCCGAAACGTCCTGCCGACCACCCTCTATCCGGATCGCGAGCGCCAGTTCGCGGCAGTCGTCGCGCGCACGCGCGCGGCCGTGGAACGCGGCCAGCCGGTGCTGATCGGGACCGATTCGGTCGTGGAATCGGAAATGCTGTCCGCGTGTCTCACGCAGGCCGGCATCGCTCACGAGGTGCTCAACGCCCGCCAGGATGCGCGCGAGGCGCAGATCATCGCGCGCGCGGGCGACGCCGGCGCAGTCACCGTCGCAACGAACATGGCCGGGCGCGGCACCGACATTCCGCTCGGGCCCGGCGTCGCCGAGCGCGGCGGCCTGCACCTCATCTGCTGCCAGCACAACGCGGCGCGCCGCATCGACCGGCAGCTCCTCGGGCGTTGCGCGCGCCAGGGCGATCCGGGGACTGCCGAGACGCTGCTCGCGCTCGACCGGCCGCGCATCGGCCGCTTCGTTCCCGCGTGGCTGCGGCGTGCAATCGGTCCGGAGGGTGTCACGCGCCCGCCATGGCTCGTCACGCTCGCCATGCGCCTGCCGCAGCGGCTCGAAGAGCAAGCCCAGCGCGGCCAGCGCTGGGCGCTCCTCGAACACGACCGGCGTCTGGACAGCGCGCCTGGCATCGGCGCGGCGGTGGAATGAACATGTTCGGACTCCGCCGCAAGCAACGCGTGCCCCTCGCGTTCGAAGAGCTCGAGCAGCGCATCCTGTACTCCGCCGACGCGGTCGCGGCCGTGAATCCCGACGCGTTCACGCCGCAGGCCGAGGTGCGCTCGCTCGACGCGTACACGGCCCCAGCCAACGAGCCCGCCGCCGAAACGCGCGCACCGGCCGCAGAGTCCCGTCACGAGATCGTGTTCGTGGACACGCAGGTCGCGGACTACGAAAAGATCGTCGCGGATATCCAGCAGCAGGACGACGGCCGCGACGTCGAGGTCGTGCTCCTCGCGCCCGATCGCGACGGCGTCGAGCAGATTACCGAAACACTCGCGGGCCGGCAGGACATAGACGCGGTGCACATCGTGTCGCACGGCGCGTCCGGCGCAATCCGCATGGGCGATCTCTGGCTTACGCAGGCCACGCTGGCAGAGCACGAATCCGACCTTCAATCGTGGCGCGAAGCGCTGACCCAGGACGCGGACATCCTCATCTACGGTTGCGATGTCGCCGCCGGCACTGCCGGGAAGGCGTTGACCGACGCGCTGGCGCGCCTCACCGGCGCCGACGTCGCCGCGAGCGTCGATGCGACGGGCTCGGCCGCTCTGCACGGCAACTGGACTTTGGAATACATCGCCGGAGCCGTCGAGACCAGAGCGGCGCTCGGCGACGGCATTGAACCACAGTGGCTCCACCTGCTTGCAAACGAAACCGTGCGCGACACGTTCAGCGCAGTTTCGTACAGCAACAACGACGGCACGCAGGCCTGGACTTCGGACTGGATCGAATCCGATTCGACGGCGGGCGGCGCCGCCGCCGGGTATATCCAGGTCACCGGCAATACGCTGCGCATCGAGCCGCTCGGTGCGGGCGACTCGCTCTACCGCGAGGCGGATCTGAGCTCGGCGACATCCGCGATACTCTCGTACGCCTACGACAACACGGCGTTCGGCGGCGGCACGCAGATCGACGTGCAGGTCTCGAGCGACGGCGGCGCGAATTACACGACGCTGAAAAGCTACACGTCGCTCGCCGTCGCGAGCGGCACCGACAACTTCGACATCACCGCGTACGCCTCCGCCAACACACGCGTGCGGTTCCTCGTCATCGCAACCAACAACAACGATTTCCTGTTCTTGGACGACGTCCAGATCGCCTACGTGACGAACGCGGCGCCGGTGCTCGACGCCGCGCGGAGCCCGGCGCTCACCGCCCAGAACGAAGATTCGGGCGCGCCTTCCGGAGCGGTGGGATCGCTCGTCTCGAGCCTGGTCGATTTCGCCGTACCGGCCGGCCAAGTCGACAACGTAACCGACGCCGATGCCGGAGCGCTGCTCGGCATCGCGGTCACGAACGCGGATACCACAAACGGCACCTGGTTCTACTCGACCAACAACGGCGCGGCGTGGAATCCGCTCGGCGCCGTCGCGAACAACAGCGCCCGCCTGCTCGCGGCCGATGCCAACACGCGCATCTATTTCCAGCCCAACGCGAACTTCAACGGCGGCACCGCGAACGCCATCACGTTCCGTGCGTGGGACCTCACGAGCGGAGCGAACGGCGCGACGGCGGACACGACCGCCAACGGGGGCACCACCGCGTTCTCGATCGCGACGGACACGGCGAGCCTCACGATCAATGCAGTCAACGATGCGCCGACGGTCACGAGCGCGTCGCTCACGGTCAGCGAAGGACAGACCGTCACGCTGTCGGGCGCGAACTTCGCCGTGACGGATGTCGACAACGCCGCCTTCACCTACACGGTGAGCGGCGTCACCGGCGGCTTCTTCCAGCTCTCCAGCGCGGCGGGCACGCCGATCACGTCGTTCACCTCCGCACAGCTCGCTGGCGGCCTCGTGCAGTTCGTCGACGACGGCGACGAGGTCGCGCCCGCCTTCAGCGTCAAGGTCAATGACGGAACCGTCGATTCGAACACGCTCGCGGCGACGATCACCTACACGCCCGTCAACGACACGCCGGTGATGACGAGCGCCTCGATGATCGTCACCAAAGGCCGCACGGTCACGCTCACCGAAGGCGACCTCGTCGTCACCGATCCGGACAACACCACGTTCACCTTCACGGTGAGCGGTGTCACCGGCGGGTTCTTCCAGCTCTCCACCGCGGCGGGCACACCGATCACGACGTTCACCACCGCGGAGCTCACCAGCGGGCTGGTGCAGTTCGTGGACGACGGCAACGCCGTCGCGCCATCGTTCAGCGCGCGTGCGAACGACGGCACGGCGAACTCCAACACAGTGGCCGCGACGATCACGTTCTATCTCGTCAACGACGCGCCGGTGCTCGACAACACGAAAAGCCCGGTCCTCGCCGGAGAGAACGAGGACGCCGGCGCGCCGGTGGGAGCCGTCGGCACGCTCGTCTCCTCGCTGGTCGATTTCACCGTGCCCGCGGGCCAGGTGGACAACGTCACCGATTCGGATACGGGGGCGCTGCTCGGTATCGCCGTGACGGCGGCCGACACGACCAACGGCACATGGCACTACTCGACCAACAACGGTGCGAGCTGGAACGCGCTCGGCGCGGTGTCGGCTGCCAATGCGCGACTGCTGGCCGCCAACGCCAACACGAGGATCTACTTCCAGCCGAACGCAAACTTCAACGGCACGCTCGCCAACGCGATCACCTTCCACGCGTGGGACCGCAGCACCGGAAGCAACGGCGGCACGGCCGACCTGACCAGCGTCGCCTACACGGTGCTGGACCAGTTCGGCGCCGTCTCGTACAACAACAACAACGGCACGGCCAACTGGACGTCGAACTGGGTGGAAACCGCCGACAACGGCTCACCCGTCGACGGCAATATCAGCGTCACGGGCGGCGAGCTGCGGGTCGACAACGCGGACGCCGGGCTGTTCGAGAACATCCGCCGCCAGGTGGACCTGTCCGCGGCGACGAGCGCCACGCTTTCCTTCGACTGGCGCACCAGCGCAAGCGTGTCCGCGGCCGACGCCTTCGCCGTGGAAGTCTCCAGCAACGGCGGCATGAGCTGGACGACGCTCGAAACGTTCACTGGCATCAACGGCGCGACGAGTGCTTCGCGCAGCTACAACATAGCTGCGTTCACCGCCTCCAACACGCAGATCCGCTTCGCGGTCACGACCGGCTACACGGGCGCCTCCGACGCCTTCTTCGTCGACAACGCTCAGATCGCCTACGCGACCGCCGGCACGGGCGACATCACGCCGTTCAGCGTCGCGACCGATACTGCGAGCCTCACGGTGAACGCGGTGAACGACGCACCCGCGCTGGGCAACGGGTCGCTCGCCGCGGTCAACGAAGACACGTCGAATCCGGCCGGGCAGGCCGTCAGCACGATCTTCAGCGGCCAGTTCTCCGACATCGATGCCGGCGCGAGCTTCGGCGGCATCGCGATCGTCGGCAATACCGCGAATCCAGCGACGCAGGGCACGTGGCAGTACTCCAGCAACGCCGGCACCAACTGGTTCGCGATCGGCGCGGTCGCCGACGGAGCGACCGCGCTCGCCGTGAGCTCCTCGAGCCTCATCCGCTTCCTCCCGGCGACGAACTTCAACGGCGCACCGCCCGCCCTCACCGTCCGCGGCCTGGACAATAGCTATGCCGGCGGCTACTCCACGACGGCCGGCGCCGAGACGCGGGTCAACGTCAACACCACGGTGAACGGCGGAGCCACCGCGATTGCGGCTGCCACGGCGACGCTCTCGACGTCGATCACGGCGGTGAACGACGCGCCGGTGGTGACCAGCGCCGCACTCACCCTGAACGAAGGGCAGACGGTGACGCTGGCGGCCGCGAATTTCAGCATCACCGATCCCGACAACGCAGCGTTCACCTATACCGTGAGCGGCATCACCGGCGGCTTTTTCCAGCTCTCCAGCGCAGCCGGCACGCCGATCACCTCGTTCACCACCGCGCAGCTCGGCGGTGGCCTCGTGCAGTTCGTCGACGACGGGAACGAGGTCGCGCCGGCTTTCAGCGTGACGGTGAACGACGGCACAGCCAATTCCAACACGCTCGCCGCGACGGTCACTTACAGCCCGGTCAATGACGCGCCGGTCGTCACCAGCGCGGCGCTTACGCTGAACGAAGGTCAGACCGTGACGCTGGCGGGCGCGAATTTCGGCGTCACCGATCCCGACAACGCAGCGTTTACCTACACGGTGAGCGGCATTGCCGGTGGCTTCTTCCAGCTTTCCAGCGCCGCCGGCACGCCGATCACGTCATTCACCACTGCACAGCTCGCTGGCGGTCTCGTGCAGTTCGTGGACGATGGCAACGAGGTGGCGCCGGCTTTCAGTGTCACGGTGAACGACGGCACGGCCAATTCCAATACGCTCGCCGCGACCATCAGCTACACCCCGGTCAACGACGCGCCGGTCGTCACGAGCGCCGCACTGACCGTCAGCGAAGGCCAGACCATCGGACTGTCGGCAGCGAACTTCGGCATCGCCGACCCCGATAACGCCGCGTTCACGTATACGGTGAGCGGCATCACCGGCGGCTTCTTCCAGCTCTCCAGCGCGGCCGGCACGCCGATCACCACGTTCACAACCGGGCAGCTCGGTGGTGGACTCGTGCAGTTCGTCGACGACGGCAACGAGGTGGCGCCGGCTTTCAGCGTGACGGTGAACGATGGTACGGCCGGCTCGAACACGCTCGTCGCGACGATCACCTACAACCCGGTCAACGACGCGCCCGTCCTGAGCAGCGCCGCACTTACCCTGAACGAAGGGCAGACGGTGACGCTGGCGGCCGCGAACTTCGGCATCACCGATCCCGACAATGCGGCGTTCACATATACCGTGAGCGGTGTCACCGGGGGCTTCTTCCAGCTCTCCAGTGCCGCCGGCACGCCGATCACCTCGTTCACCACCGCGCAGCTCGGCGGTGGGCTCGTGCAGTTCGTGGACGACGGCAACGAAGTGGCGCCCGCGTTCAACGTCAAAGTGAACGACGGCGCGGTCGATTCCACTACGCTCACCGCGACGATCACCTACAGCAGCGTCAACGACGCGCCCGTGGTGACGAGCACTTCGATGCTCGTCACCCGGGGCCGCACCGCCACCCTCACCGAGCGTGACTTCGTCGCGAACGATCCGGACAACGCCGCGTTCACGTTCGCGGTGAGCGGGATAAGCGGCGGTTTCTTCCAGCTCCGCAGCGTCCCAGGCACGCCGATCACGACGTTCACGACCGCGCAACTCACCGGCGGTCTCGTGCAGTTCGTGGACGACGGCGACGCGGTCTCGCCGACCTTCAGCGCGAAGGCGAACGACGGCTCGGTGGATTCGAACACGGTGAGCGCATCGATCACGTTCTACCTCGTGAACTCGGCACCCGTACTCGACGGCTCGAAGACGCCGGTGCTCGCCGCCGAGAGCGAGGACGCCGGTGCGCCAGCCGCTGCTGTCGGGACACTCGTTTCGAGTCTGGTCGATTTCGCGGTGCCGGCGGGTCAGGTGGACAACGTAACCGATGGCGATCCCGGCGCACCGCTCGGCATCGCAATTACCGGCGCCGATACGACCAACGGCACCTGGCACTATTCGACCGACGGTGGCGCGAGCTGGAACCCGCTGGGCGCGGTGGCCAACAACAACGCACGACTGCTGGCCGCCGATGTGGGCACGCGCATCTACTTCCAGCCCAACGCGAACTTCAACGGTGCCGCTGCAAACGCCATCACCTTCCACGCGTGGGACGGCAGCATCGGTGCGAATGGCAGCCTGGCCGATCTCAGCAGCGCAGCCTATACGGTGCGCGACAACTTCGGCGCAGCCTCGTACAGCAATAATGACGGCACGGCGAACTGGTCGACGAACTGGATCGATGGGGACGATATCAGCCCCACCGTCGGCGCGGTTCAGATCTCCGGCGGCGAGTTGCGCCTGAACAATAGCGACGGCGGCATAGGCGAAACGGTCAGGCGCGGCGCTGATCTTTCCGGAGCAACGTCGGCCATGCTTTCGTTCGATTTCCGCACGAGCGCATCCATCACCGCCACCGACTCGGTGAGCGTCGCGGTGTCCAGCAATGGCGGCGGGAGCTGGACGACGCTGGAGACGTTCACGGGCATCTCGGGTGCGACGTCGGGATCGCGAAGCTACAACATCGCAGCCCAAGCGACGGCGAGCAACCAGATCCGTTTCACGACCAACAACGGCCTGATCGGCGTGAGCGACTTCTTTTACGTGGACAACTTCCAGATCGCCTATACGACCAGCGGGGTGGGCGACATCACGCCGTTCAGCACGGCGGCGGACACGGCGATCCTCACGGTGAGCGCAGTCGCCGATACGCCATCGGTGACGAATGCGACGACCAACGAGGACACGCAGACGACGACCGGCCTCGTCGTGTCGCGCAACGTAGCGGACGCCGCGGAAGTCACGCATTTCAAAATCACTGGGATCACGAATGGGACGCTGTACAAGAACGACGGGGTGGCGCAGATCGCGAACGGCGGCTTCATCACGTTCGCGGAAGGCAATGCGGGACTCAAATTCACTCCCGGTGCGAACTTCAACGGGAGCGGCAGTTTCACCGTCCAGGCGTCGACATCGAACCTCGACGCCGGGCTCGGCGGCGCCACCGTGAACGCCACGATCACCGTCAACGCGGTCAACGATGCGCCAGTCGTGACCACCGCGGCGCTCACGGTGGCCGAAGGTCAGACAGTCACGCTCTCGGCCGCGAATTTCAGTGTTACCGACCCAGACAACGCTGCCTTCACCTACACCGTCAGCAGCATCAGCGGCGGCTTCTTCCAGCTGTCGGGCGCCACGGGCGCGCCGATCACGACGTTCACGGGCGCGCAGGTCGCCGGCGGGCTCGTGCAGTTTGTGGATGACGGCGACGAGGTCGCACCGGCCTTCAGCTTCACCGCGAACGACGGAACGGCGAATTCCAACACGCTCGCTGCAACGATCACCTACACGCCGGTCAACGACGCGCCCGTCGTGACCAGTGCGGCGCTTACGGTGAACGAAGGCCAGACCGTCATGCTCTCCACCCCCAATTTCACGGTGACAGATCCCGACAACGCCGCGTTCGCGTACACGGTGAGCGGCATCAGCGGCGGGTTCTTCCAGTTTTCGGGCGCACCCGGCACGCCGATCGCCACGTTCACGACAGCGCAGCTCACGGGCAGCCTCGTGCAGTTCGTGGACGACGGCGACGAGGTCGCGCCGGCGTTCAGCTTCGCGGTGAACGACGGCACGGCAAATTCGAACACGCTCACCGCGACGATCACCTTCACGCCCGTGAATGACGCGCCCGCCGTCACCAGCGCGTCGATGACGCTCAGCGAAGGCCAGACCGTCACGCTCTCCGCCGGCAATTTCGCGGTGACCGATCCCGACAGCGGCGCCTTCACCTATACCGTGAGCAGCGTGACCGGCGGCTTTTTCGGGCTCTCGAGCGCGCCGGCCATCCCGGTCCTGTCTTTCACGAGCGCGCAGCTCGCGGGCGGGCTCGTGCAATTCGTGGACGACGGCAACGAACTCGCGCCCGCTTTCAGCGTCACGGTGAACGACGGCACGGCCAATTCCAACACCCTCGCCGCAACCATCACTTACACCCCGCTGAATGACGCGCCGCTCGTGACGAGCGCGGTGCTGACCGTTAGCGAAGGTCAGACCGTCACGCTCGGCGGCGTGAACTTTGGTGTGACCGATCCCGATAGCGCCGCCTTCACCTACACGGTAAGCAGCATCAGCGGCGCTTTCTTCCAACTTTCGGGCGCCCCGGGCACACCGATCACCACGTTTACGACCGCACAGCTCACCGGCGGGCTCGTGCAGTTCGCCGATGACGGCAACGAAGTCGCGCCCGCTTTCAGCGTGACGGTGAACGACGGTACGGCGGTCTCCAATACGCTCGCGGCCGCCATCACATACACCCCGGTGAACGACGCGCCCATCGTGACGACTGCGGCGCTCACTCTGAACGAAGCTCAGACCGTCACGCTTTCCGGCGCCAATTTCAGCGTGACCGATCCGGACAACGCCGCCTTCACCTACAGCGTGAGCGGCGTCACCGGCGGCTTCTTCGCCCTATCGCCTGCACCTGCCACGCCCATCACCACGTTCACGAGCGTCCAGCTGGCTGGGGGCCAGGTGAGGTTCGTCGACGACGGCGACGAAGTGGCGCCTGCTTTCAGCGTCACGGTCAACGACGGCAGCGCCAACTCCAACACCCTTGCAGCAACGGTCAACTACACGCCGGTCAACGATGCACCGGTCGTGACCAGTGCCGCACTGACCGTAGCCGAGGGCCAGACGGTCACACTATCGGCCGCGAACGTTGGCGTCACCGATCCCGACAGCGCGGCCTTCACCTACACGGTGAGCGGAGTTGCCGGCGGCTTCTTCCAGCTCTCCAGCGCGCCGGGCACGCCGATCACGTCGTTCACGAGCGCGCAGCTCGCCGGCGGCTTCGTGCAGTTCGTCGATGACGGCAACGAAGTCGCGCCGGCATTCAGCGTGAGGGTCAACGACGGCCTGGCGAATTCGAACACGCGTGCCGTCGCAATCACCTATACGCCCGTGAACGACGCTCCCGTGCTCAACAACGCGACGCTCTCGTTGAGCGAAGGCCAGACGCGCACCGTGACCGCGGCAAACTTCAGCATTACCGATCCCGATAACGCGGCGTTCACCTACACCGTGAGCAGCGTAACCGGCGGATTCTTCGCGCTTTCGACCGCGCCCGCCGCGCCCATCACGACCTTTACGAGCGCGCAGCTCTCGGCAGGCCAGGTGAGGTTCGTCGACGATGGCAACGAAGTGGCACCGTCATTCAGCGTGACGGTCAGCGACGGCGCGGCGAGCTCCAACACGCGCGCAGCGACGATCACCTACACACCGGTGAATGACGCACCTGTGCTGAACAGCATCACGCTGACGCTGAGCGAGGGTGAGACGGTCACTCTCGCCCCCGCCAACTTCGTGATCACGGATCCGGACAGCGTCAGCTTCACTTACAGCGTCAGCGTACTGGCCGGGGGCTACTTCCAGCTCGCTTCGGCACCGGGCACTGCAATCACCGCGTTCACGGACGCACAGCTCTCCTCCGGTATGGTGCAGTTCGTCGACTACGGCAATGAGGTAGCGCCCGCCTTCAGCGTCCGCGTGCGGGACGGCTTTGCGAATTCGCTCCTCGTGCCCGCGACAATCACTTACTCCGGAGTGAACGATGCACCGTTCGCCGGCGACGAAAGCGGCACGCCCACCTTCGACGGCATCGACGACTACGTTTCGGTGCCGAGCTCGCCCAGCCTCACCATGACTTCCACCCTGACGATCGAAGCCGTCGTGCGGCCGGCTGCGGCGATCAACGACCCGATGATCATCGTGAACAAGGAAGGCGAGTATGAAATCGCGCTCCTGCCGGACGGCATGCTGCAATGGGCATTCGCGAACACCAATCCGGGCTGGGCGTGGCATCAGACCGGTTACCGAGTCCCCTTCAACGTGTGGTCGACCATCGCCGTCACATATAACAATGGCGTCATCAAGGCATACGTCGACGGCGTGCTCGTGGACACCTATAACGGCGCCGGCGCGATCGGCGACATCGATCCCGCGTTCAACGAGTTGCGGATCGCCGCACGCTCCAGCAGCACACTGCCGCAGAATTTCCATGGACAGATCGATGAAGTGCGGCTGTGGAATGTCGAGCGCACGGCGGCCGAGATCGCTTCGACTCAGATGCTTACAGGCAACGAGACGGGGCTCGTCGGACTGTGGAGACTGGGAGAGAGCACCGGCAGCGCCATAGTCGATGCTTCAGGGCACGGCAATAACGGCACGTTCACAGGCGTCGTCGGCGCCCCCGCGCACTCCGGGCCTTTCATCCTCGACGAGGACGGTTCGCTCAGCGTCGCGGCGGCTAACGGCGTCCTCGCCGACGACAGCGATCCGGAGAACGACCCGCTCACCGCGATCCTCGTCGCCGGGCCCGCTCACGGTTCACTCGCAATGCTCGCCGACGGCTCGTTCATCTACACGCCGGACGCGAACTTCAACGGCATCGATACGTTCTCGTACAAGGCGAACGACGGCCTGCTCGATTCGAACGTGGAAGTGGTGAGAATCACCGTGAATGCCGTCAGCGATGCGCCCGCTGGCCAGGACGGCAGCATCGCGACGGCGCCGCAATCGGCGCGCGCCTTCAGCACCGCCGACTTCGGCTTTACCGATCCGCGCGATGCCGCGAGCAACGCCGGCGCCGACCAGATGGCCGCGGTGCACATCGTCAGCCTGCCCACCTCCGGCGGGCTCACGCTCGCGGGCGTGCCGGTGAACGTCGGACAGATCGTGACGGCAGCGGACATCGCCTCCGGCTCGCTGGTCTATAGCGCCGGTACGGGCGGGTTCATCCCGGGAAGCGCGAGCTTCACCTTCCGGGTCCAGGACACGGGCGGCACCGCGAACGGCGGCGTTAACATCGATCCCACGGCGCGCACGATGAGCATCACAATTGCTGCGCTGCCGACGCTGGTGCCCGTCGTGGTCGCAGCACCGCCCCCGACGATGCCGACGAACGAACCGCCGCCGCAGGTCCAGGCGTCGGCCGAGTCGACGCAGGAGTCCAACACTTCCAACCGCACGACGCGCGCGGTGGTTGCGAGCACGCTCCCACCCGTCCAGCCAGCTCAGGATGCGGCAGGCGCGAGCCTGGCCACGGGCCCGGACCAATCGGTAACAGGCTCGGAGAATGCGCGCTCCGCGCCGGGGCGGAGCGGGGCGCGCACCGCGGGCGCACTGGCCGCTCCGCTCACGCCCGTGCTGTCCGAGACCGCCGACACGGGCGTGACAATGCAACCGCTCGTGCTCGCGCAGCTTCAATCCCTGGGCATACCGCCGGGCGCACGCTTCCAGCCAGCCACGAGCGCGGCCGGCGCCGGCACCGACGAAAGCGACGGCGGCCGTTCGTTGCTCACGTTCGAAGCGGGCATCAAGATCAGTGGAGCGGTCGTGTCCGCGGGGCTCGTCGCATGGGCGCTGCGTGGCGCCGGGTTGCTCACGAGCCTGCTCGCATCCGTTCCGGCGTGGCGCTTCCTCGATCCGGTGCCCGTGCTCGCGCCCGACCAGGACAAGCCGGATTGGGACCAGATCGGCGATGACGAAAGCGCAAAAGAGGAACACGCCGTGCACAACCTTCTGAGCGGCAGGTCATCGTGAGCGCATCCGCCCTCGCCGTCCTGAGAAGCCTGCGCCTCTCGCGCATCCCGCCCGCCGTGCGCGTGAGCCTCGGGCTGTGCGCGCTGCTGATCTCGTGTCTGCTCGGCCTCGATCTCGTATTCGGGCTGATCCCCGACCAGCAGGCTGCGCAACAGCAGCTTCGCAGCCGCATCGCCGAAAACCTCGCGATCCAGATCAGCACGACGCTCGAGCGCGGTGACACACGCGCCGTCGCCGAGACCATGAGCAAGGCGCTGCTGCGCGACGCGTCGCTGCGGTCGATAGCCGTGCGCCGCGCGGACGGCACGATGGTCGTGCAGGTCGGGGAGCACCTGAAGTACTGGACGCCGCCACCGCCCGGACAGTCGAGCCTCGACAACGTGCGCATCCCCCTCATGATGGAACGACAGCACTGGGGCGACATCGAGATCACCTTCGTGCCCGCCAATCCGGGCGGGCTGCGCGGGCTCGTATCGGAGCCGATCGTGCTGCTCACGCTCGTGCTGGGCGGCGCCGGGTTCGTGATGTTCTCGCTCTACCTGCGCCGCGTGCTGGCGCACCTCGACCCTTCCGCGGTGATCCCGGAGCGCGTGCGGCAGGCGTTCGACGCGTTCGCCGAGGGCGTGATCGTCGTCGATCCGAGCGGGCGCATCATGCTTGCGAACTCGGTGCTGCGCTCTTGGGTGGAAGGCGGCAGCGGTTCGCTGCTCGCGCGCGCCGTGCAGGACGTGCCGGGGCTCAAGGCAGCACTGCCTTCGGACCCGGCGGACTATCCATGGATGCGGGCGATGGCAACGCGCACGTCGGTCAAGGGCGAGTACATCGAATTTCCGCAGCGCGGCGGCGAGCCGCTCAAGGCGACGATCAACTGCGCGCCGATCACCGACGGGCAGCGCGCGGCGCGCGGCTGCATCGTCACGTTCCGAGACATCACCGAGGTCGACAGGCTCAACCGCGAGCTCATGCGCTCGGTGGAGCAGATCGCCGAATCCAAAGCGCAGATCGAGCGGCAGAACGAGGAGCTGCGCAGGCTGGCCACGCGCGATCCCCTGACCGGGTGCCTGAACCGGCGCGCCTTCTTCGAGAAGCTCGAGACGCTGCTGCCGGCCGCGCGCGAGGGTAAGGGGCTCTGCTGCATCATGACCGACATCGACCATTTCAAGTCGATCAACGACCGTTTCGGCCATGCGATCGGCGACCAGGCGCTGCAGGTGGTCTCCCGCAGCCTCTTCTCCGGCCTGCGCGACTGCGATCTCCTGTGCCGCTACGGCGGGGAGGAGTTCTGCATCGTGCTGCCCGACGTCGACATGGACCAGGCAGCTGCGATCGCCGAGCGGCTGCGCGGCGAGATCGAGGAGCGCGCGGGCAAAGGGATACGCTCGCACCACGACATCGGGATCACCTCGAGCTTCGGCGTGGCTGCGCTGACGCATGAAGTCGCTGACAGCGCCGCGCTCATCGACCGCGCCGACCAGGCGCTGTACGCATCCAAGCACGGCGGGCGCAACCGCGTCACGCAGTGGCGGCCCGGACTCTCGTCGGGTTCGTAGGGGGGCGCAGGCACACACCATGACCTCAACTCCAAAGACCTACGGCGATGTCGAGGGGTTCGTTACGCTGCTCACAGCCGCCTGCCACGATGCTGGAATGAAGGAAACGCTGGAAATCCTCCTCTCCGAGCCCAACGAAACGCGAAAATATGTTGTGCAGACTCTCCTCACCCGTTTTCGGGAAACTCATGCTCCACAGGCCCTGATTGAAGCCTTTACATGTCTGCTCGATGACGAGCTCGCGGAAAAGGCCTGCGAAGTTGTCTGCCGGCCCAAACGCAGCTAGCAACGATGCTTTGCAACGGGATGGCGCACGTCAACCTGGGTTCGAGCCGGCGCGATGGTCGCTCTGCCGCTACAACCTCTCCTGCCATCGTTTATGTATCGAGACCGTGCTCGCAACGGGGTTAGAATTCCGCTGACATAACGTCGGGAGAGGGGACGTATGGAAATAACGGGAATCATCCTGCTCGCCGTACTGGTCGTGGTCGTCGTGTACTTCGTCATGGTCTACAACCAGCTCGTCCAGGTGAAGCACAACGTGTCCAAGGCCTGGGCCAACATCGATGTGCTGCTGAAGCAGCGCCACGACGAGCTGCCGAAGCTCGTAGAAACCTGCAGGCAGTACATGAAATTCGAGCAGGACACGCTGGTGCGCGTGATGGAGGCGCGCTCGCAGGTCTCCAGCGCACGCGAGAGCCAGAACATCGGCGCCCTCGGCCAGGCCGAAGGCGAGCTCCGCGGCGCGCTGGGCAAGCTCTTCGCGGTCGCGGAGGCTTATCCCGATCTCAAGACCGACGAGACCTTCCAGCACCTCCAGACCCGCATCTCCAGCATCGAGAACGCCATCGCCGACCGGCGCGAGTTCTACAACGAGTCGGTGAACGTGAACAACGTGCGCATCGAGCAGTTTCCCGATTCGATCGTCGCCGCCCTCTTCAGCTTCCGGCCGATGCAGTTGCTCAAGTTTTCAACGCAGGAGACCGCCGACGTCGACGTGCGGCAGCTCTTCCAGGCCTAAGGCGCGTTGGCGAGCCGGAACCTTCGTCGATGGCGAACCGGCTGGCTCACGGGCAGCCTGCATCTCATCATTCTCTGGATCGCGCTCGAATCCGAATCGAAGCACGTGTGGGCCTGGGCGCTCCTTGCGATGGCGGTCGTCAGCTTCTTCGCATGGATGGCGAACTACCGGCGCTACCGGCAGATCCATGACCTGCCCACCTCCAAGGTCGCATCGGCGGCGCAGGGTTACGTCGAGCTCTTCGGGCATTCACTGCCGCTGCCCGATTCGCCCGTGCGCGCGCCGCATTCCGGCCTCGCCTGCTGCTGGTACAGCTACCTGGTCGAGCGCAAAGGCTCGGACGACAAGTGGGAAACCCACGACAGCGGCGAAAGCGTCGCGGACTTCCTGCTCGTGGATGACACGGGACAGGTCATCGTATCGCCGGACGGCGCGGAGGTCTGCTACGCCGAGCGCCGGACGTGGACACAGGGGAGCTTCCGCTATACGGAGGAGCTGCTTTTGCCGCAGGGCCGGCTTTATGCGCTCGGAGATTTCAGCACCACCAGCGCCGACCTCGCGCTCGAGGAGAACCGCGACGTGAGCGCGCTGCTGGCCGAATGGAAGACGGACCAGCCGGCGCTGCTCGAGCGCTTCGACACGGACAGGAGCGGCGCGCTCGATCTGAAGGAATGGGAACAGGCGCGGCTCGAGGCGCAGCGCGAGATTCGCAGGCGCCACGCGGCAGAGCCTCCACCGCAGGCCGTGAACTGGCTGCGCAAGCCCGCGGACGGTCGCGTCTTCATTCTGGCAGGTGCCCTCCCGGAGAAGATCGGGCGCCGCTACGCGCTCTGGAGCTGGGGGCATCTCGCGTTTCTGTTCGGCGCGGGCCTGGGTTCGCTGATTCTCTTCAAGGTCGGAATATGAAAGAAGCGTCCGTCCTGTGTCACGGCTCGGCGGGTTACCACCGGATGCTGTACTACGATTGGGGCGACGCGCGGAACCCGCGCGTCGTGATCTGCGTACACGGCCTCACGCGCAACGGCCGCGATTTCGACACGCTCGCGGAAAAGCTGAGCGGGGATTTTCGCGTCATCGCCCCCGACATCGTGGGCCGCGGCTCGAGCGACTGGCTGGCGGCGAAAAAGGATTACGCATACCCGCAGTACATCGCGGACCTGACCGCGCTCGTCGCGCGCGTGACGCAGTCGGCGGATCAGAAGATCGACTGGGTGGGGACCTCCATGGGGGCGCTCGTGGGGATGCTCATCGCCGCGCAGCCCGGCAATCCGATCGGGCGGCTCGTCATGAACGATGCCGGCATTCTCGTGCCGAAGGCCGCGCTCGAGCGTCTCGCGCTGTACGTCGGCAAGGAACCGCTGTTTCCCACGTTCGAAGCGCTCGAGGCACACATGCGCCGCACCTCCGCCCCGTTCGGGCCGCTCACGGACTCGCAGTGGCGCCATCTGGCGCGCTACAGCGCGCGCGAGAACGCCGACGGCACGTGGAGCATGCGCTACGACCCCGCGATCGGCGCGCCATTCCAGGGCGAGCTCGCGGATATCGATCTCTCGGCGTTCTGGAATGCGATTACGTGCCCGACGCTGCTCCTGCGCGGCGCGCAGTCCGACATCCTGCTGCGCGAGACGGCCGCGGCGATGAGACAGTCGCGGCCCAAACCGCGATTCGTCGAGTTTCCGGGCATCGGACATGCACCGATGCTGATGTGCGACGACCAGGTGGACGTCGTGCGCGACTTCCTCCTGGAGAAAGCGGCATGAAGAAGTGGCTTTTCATGGTGCTCGCGCTGGCGCTCGCGGGTTGCGGCGGCGGAAGCTCGGAATGGCAGACGCTCCGCGTGCCGGAAGGCGGCTTCGCGATCCTCATGCGCGGGCAGCCGGTCTACTTCCCGCAGCAGCTCGACACGCCGGTCGGGAAACTCTCGGCGTATCTCTACAGCTCCGACCGGCCCGACGCGTACTTCGCCGTCGGCTACACCGACTATCCGCTCGCGCTCGCGGTCGGCGCCGAGCCCGACAAGGTCTTCGCCGGCGCGCGCGAGACGTGGCTGAAACGCATCGGGGGCGCGACCGCGATTACGACACCGCTCAAGCTCGACGGAAAGTACCCCGGCGTCCAGTTCACGGCGACCGGCAAGTACCAGGAGCGCGATGCGGTCCTCGAAGGGCGCCTCTACCTCGTCGACCAGCGCCTCTACCAGATCGTCGCGCTCTCCCGCCCCGGCGAGATCCAGCAGGCGGTGGTCAACCGCTACTTCGAGTCGTTCAAGCTGATCCCGGTGGAGTACACCGAAAAATTGCAGATCAAGCCGCCGACGGTGGATAAGAAGTAATCGTCATCCCGGCGCGAGGCCGGATCCAGAACATATCGCACTGCGGTCTGGGTCCCGGCCTTCGCCGGGACGACGACGATTATTTCCGCGCCTGCTCCATCGCCTCGAGCAGCACGCTTTCCTCCTGTGCGCCCGACACGCCGACCTTGCGGTCGAAGATGAAGAAGGGCACGCCGCCGATGCCGGCGCGGCGCGCTTCGAGATCGGCGGCTGCGACGAGCTCGCGATCGGCATCACTCGTGAGATACGCCACGGTCGCCGCGCGGTCGAGCCCGGCCTCCGCCGCGACGTCGGCCAGTATCTCGACGTCCGTCAGATCCTTGCCGTCGATGAAGTAAGCCTTGAAGAGCGCCTCGGCCACTTCGTCCTGACGCCGGTTCTGCTCGGCGTGATGCAGCAGCCGGTGCGCATTCAGCGTATTCGGCTGGACGCCGATGTTCTCGAACGCGAACGGGATGTCTACGGAGCGGCCGACGCCCGCGACGCGCGAATAGACTTCGGGTCCCCGGCCCGGTCCCCACTTGCGCTCGATGTACTCGCGCCGCGGCATGCCACGCTCGGGCAGATCGGGGTTCAGCTGGAACGGCAGCCAGCGCACGGCCGGCTTGGGCTCATCGGGATGCTTCTCGATCCAGGCCGCGAGCGCGGCTTCGAGGCGGCGCTTCCCGATGAAGCACCACGGTCAGACCACGTCGGAAACGATATCGATGCGCAGTGGGTCGGTCATGTCGACGCCTCCATTCGTACTGCTTGTTTCGTGGATTTCAGCCTGCTGTCGGCAACTCGCATGCCTGCGAGAGCTCCTCTTCGCCCGCCGCGCGCTCCATCGCCTCGAGTAGTACCTCCACCTCGTGCGCGCCCGCGATGCCGACCTTGTGGTTGAAGACGAAGAAGGGCACCGTGTCGATGCCCGCTGCGCGCGCTTCGGCGTCCAGCCGCTCGACCGCGTGGATATCCGTATCGGTCGCCAGGTAATCGACGACTCTTTCGCGGTCGAAGCCTGCGACGGCGGCGAGATCCGCCAGCGCGTCACAATCGCTGAGATTCACGCCCTCGACAAAGAACGCGTTGAACAGTGCTTCGACCATCGCGTCCTGCCGTCCTTCCCTCTGCGCGCAGCCGCTCAGGCGATGCGCGTCGACGGTATTCGGCTGCACCGTGATCTTCTCGCTCGCGAGCGCGAGGCCGGCGCCGAATGCGATGGAGGCGACGTACTCCCCCTTCTCGGGGTCAGGCCCCTGGGGGCCGTGCTTGCGCTCGACGTGCTCGCGGCGCGACATGCCCCCCACGGGAATGTCCGGATTCAACTGGAACGGCAGCCACCGCACGGTCGGACGGAGTGCGTCAGGGTGCTTCATGCACCACATTTCGATTGCCGCGGCGATCCGCCGCTTGCCGATGTAGCACCATGGGCAGGTGAAGTCGGAGACGACGTCGATGTGCATCGGACCGCTCATGTCCAGCTCCAGTTGCGGTACTCCTCCCGCAGTTTAGCTTTCAGCATCTTGCCCGTCGACGTGCGGGGGATTTCGCTCACGAAGACGTACGCGTCGGGCCGCGCGTATTTCGCGAAGTGCGGCGCGAGATGCTCGCCGAGCGCCTCCGGCGTCACCTGCGCCCCCGGCCTGAGCACGATCACGCCGATCGGACGCTCGTCCCATTTCGGATGCGGCACGCCGATCACGGCCGCCTCCTGCACGGCGGGATGCGACACCAGCGCGTTCTCCAGATCGATCGAGCTGATCCACTCGCCGCCCGACTTGATGAGGTCCTTGATGCGGTCGGTGATCTTCACGTAGCCGAGCTCGTCGATCGTCGCGATGTCGCCCGTGCGAAACCAGCCGTCGGCGGTCCATTGCTCTCGCGCCTCGGGAAGATCGTGGTACGACGCCGCGATCCACGGCCCGCGCACCTGGACCTCCCCCATCGCACGGCCGTCCCACGGCGCCTCACCCTCCTCCGCCGCCGCGCGCAGCTCGAAGAACGGCAGCGGCACACCCTGCTTCGCGCGCATCGCGTAGCGGCCGTCGGCGTCGAGTCCCTCGGTGCCGCGCTTCGCGAAGTTGATGAGACCCACGGGCGAGGTCTCCGTCATGCCCCAGCCGTGCATCACGTTCAGTCCGAAGCGGTCGAGGCCGCGGATGAGCGCCTCCGGCGCGGCGGCGCCGCCGACGACCATGCGCATGCCCGGGACGAGCTTCCAGCGCGCCGGCTCGCGCTCGAGCGCGTTATGGATGCCGGCCCAGATCGTCGGCACGCCGGCGCTCAGCGTGACGCGCTCCGCAGCGTAGAGATCGAGCAGGCTCGCGGCATCGAGATGGCAGCCCGGCATCGCGAGGTTCGCGCCCATCAGGAGCGCGGTGTACGGAAGGCCCCAGGCGTTCACGTGGAACATCGGCACCACGGGACAGACGGTGTCGCGATTGCTCACGCCGAGATAATCGACCGTCGCCGTCGCGAGCGTGTGCAGCACGATCGAGCGGTGGCTGTAGACGACGCCCTTGGGTCGGCCGGTCGTGCCCGACGTGTAGCACATCGCGGCAGGCGCGTTCTCGTCCGGCATGGCCGGCGTGAACGTGCGCCGCTCGGCGATCAGCGCTTCGTAATCGAGCCCCGTCGTCACAGGCTGGCCGGACAGCCCTGCGACGATGACTTTCTCGAACGGGACGGCGTCGCGGAATTTCTCGTAGAGCGGGAGCAGCACGTCGTCCACGATCAGGAAGCGGTCCTTCGCGTGGTTTGCGATATAGGCGATGTCGTCCGGGTGGAGCCGAAGGTTCAGCGTATGCAGCACGCCTCCAGCGCAGGGCACGCCCAGGTACGCCTCGAGATGCACGTGGTGGTTCCACATGAGCGTCGCGACGCGTTCGCCGGCCTTCAATCCCAGGTGCTGGAGCGCGGCGCCGAGCGCGCTCGCTCGGGCGTGGAAGTCGCGATAGGTGTAGCGGTGGAGCGACTTGTCGGGGAGCCGGGAGACGATCCGCGAGTCTCCGAAAAGCTTCCCCGCGCGCGCGAGGACGTGGTGCAGCGTCAGCGGAAAATCCATCATCGTCGCGGTGATCATGGTCTCCTCCCTGGATCACTCGTCGCGCGCCAGGCGGCGCGCGTCATCCGCATCGTACTCCCCCAGCAGCGCTATCCCGGCCGCCGCGAACCTCCGCGCCGCGGCGAGCGGCCGCTCGTCGCGCTCGGCCTCGGCCGACCACTGCGCCTGCCGCGCGAGGAGCGCGAGCGCGAACGCGCGCCCGATCGTGAGCGCGGCGCGGCGCGCGCCGGCCTCGATGTCCTTGCCTGCTTCCAGCCACAGTCTCACGCGCTCCAGGGTGCGTTCGACGCGTGCGGATATGCGCAGGAGGTCCGGCTGCCGCACACCCTGCAGGATAAAGTGCGCCTCTCTTTCGACGACAGCCATTCCGCCTGCCGTTTCGATCGCGCGCAGCGTATCGAGCGCGAGCACGTTGGTGGTGCCCTCCCAGATCGGCAGCACCTGGGCGTCGCGCAGCAGCATCGGAAGACCCGTGTCCTCGACGTAGCCCGCGCCGCCGAACGCTTCGATCACCTCCGACAGGACCGCGACCGACTGGCGCGCCGTCGTCAACTTCGCGACCGGCGTCAGGATGCGAAGCAGCGCCGCCTGCTGTTCGGCTGCCTCGCCGGCGTCGCTGCGGCCGAGCAGCTCCGCCACAAAGAACGCGAGATGGAACGCGGCCTCGAACTCGGCCTGGAGCCCGGCGAGCGTGTCCAGATGCAGCGGCTTTTCGGCGAGCAGCGCGCCGAACGCGACGCGGCGGCGGGCGTAATCGCGCGCGAGCGCGAGGCCCCGGCGCATGAGGGCGACGGCGCTGACGCTGTTCCACGTGCGCGTGACGTTCAGCATCGGCGCGATGTGCTTCACGCCATCGTGCGGCTCCGCCACGAGCTGCGCGGCCGCGCCCTCGAGCGTCAGCTCCGCGGTCGGCACCTTGCGCGTGCCGAGCTTGTCCTTGAGACGGTCGACGCGAATGCCGTTCGGCATCCCGTTCTCGTCGCGCGTCTCCACATAGAAGAGCGCGAGGCCCTTGCCTCCGGGCGGATTGCCTTCGGGCCGTGCGAGCGTGAGCGCCATCCGGGAAGCGATGGCGGAGGTGAACCATTTCCGCCCGTGGAGCCGCCAGACGCCGTTTTCCTGGCGCGCGACGGTCCGGGAGAGTCCCACGTCCGAGCCGCCGGTCGACTCCGTCATCCATTGGCCGCTCGTCCAGAAGCGCTCGAAGTTGCGCGTCGTCAGATGCGGCACCGCGCGATCGATCAGAGCCTGGTTCCCCGACGCGAGGAGCGCGCGCGCCGCGCCGTCGGTCATGGCGAGCGGACAGCTGTAGAGGTCGGTGGAGGGCGTAAAGAGGTAGGCAAGGGCGAACTGCTGAACACGGGCAAGCGGACCCGCGTCGCGCGAGTAGGCGATCGCGATCAGGCCGCGCTCCGCGGCGAGCCGCTCGGCCGTACGCCATAGCGGCGTCACCTCGATGCGATCCACGCGATTGCCCCACGCATCCCATTGCACGAGGGTCGGCTCGAGCTCGCGCTCGTCGAGCTGCTGCCGGTAGAGCGCGCCGCCCGCGAGCGCACCCATGTTGTGGAGCGATGGATCGATCTGCGTGAAGAAGTCGGAGGGCAGCGTACGATGCAGATACGCGCGCAGCACGCGATCGTCGTCGTACTGGTTGACGAGCCGCGGCGGCGGCTGGACGAAGCTCACGATCCGGCCAGCTCGACAAGCTGCCGATAAACCCGCTCGTCCACGGTGACGGTGCCGGCCGCGAGCGCCCGCCTGCGACGCGCCTGGCTGCCGTCGCCGGGCACGCGCACGCGGCCGGCGCCGGTCATCGGGCGGCTCTCGTCGATCCTGCGCCGCAGCGCGGAGACCTGCGCCTTGTAATCCGCCGCCGCAAGGATCTTCGGATCGATGACGAGAAAGAAGAGCCCGTAGTTGCTCACGTCGTCGATGACGGCCGCGCTGCCCGCAAAGAGACCGAGGAGCTGAACCACGAGCGCGAGCGCGCTCCCGCGGTGGCCGCCCCATGGCAGAAACGCGCCGTCGAGCGCGGCCGCCGGATCGGTCGTCTGCTGCCCGTCCGCGGCCACCGCCACGCCTGCGGGCAGCGCCTCGCCCTTCGCGCGCGCGAGCGCGACGTCGCCCCAGCTCGTCGCCGCCGTGCCGACGTCGATCACGATCGGATCGTCCTCGGCCGGAAACGCGATCGCGATCGGATTGGTCCCCATCAGCCGGTCGATGCCGCCGTAAGGCGCTACGCGCGCGGTGGAGTTCGTCGTGTGCATCGCGATGTAACCCTGCCGCGCGGCGCGCTCGACGTAGTAGGCGAGCCGCCCGCTGAACCACGTGTTGTTCGCGCAGACGACAGCGACGCCGTTCTTGCTGCAGATCTCCATCGCCTTGTCGACGGCAAAGATCGATACGACGTACGCGATCTGATCTCCGCCGTCGATCACCGCGGACGAGCGGTCTTCGCGCACGACGCGGATCTCTCCGGGCGCTCCTTTCTTCGAGAGCTCCCCGGCGATCGCGAGCACCCGCGGCAGGCTCGAAAACTCGTGACCGCAGAGGTTCGCATCGACGAGCTGATCGGCAACGATGCGCGCGTTCTCGGCCGTCATGCCCGCGCGCGTGAGGCCGCGCACGGCGAGGTCGGTCGCAGCTGCGATCGTCAGCGTGCGCGTGGAGCTCATTGGGCGCCCGGGTACGCGTCCTGTCCGTAGAATTTGCGCACGCGCTCGAGAAACTCCCCGCCCGGCGGCGCATAGCCGCCGCGCTTGCTGGTGAAGCGTCCGGTGTGGCGCTTCAGCTTCACCGCAAGCTCCCCCATCTTCACGAGCTCGACGATGCCGTTCAGTATCGGCGCGCGTCCGATCTCGTAGATCCCCATATCCGCGAGAAAAACGATGATGTCGCCGCCGGCGGGAATGATCACTTCTGCGCCCTTCTCGAGCAGGCGCTCGGCGCGCTCGTTGAACTGCGCCAGCAACTTCCGGAGATGATCGGACTCGACGAAGCCGCGCTTCAGATCCGCCGGCGAGGTCGTCATCGGCTCCATCGCGACCAGGCGCCTTTCGAGACCGTAGCGCGTGACGTTCTCGAGCATGCGCGCGTTCCACTTTTCGCTGATGGTCACCAGCCCGAAATTCGCGCCCATCATGCTCGCGATGTGCAGGCTCGTCTCGCACAGGCCGAGAACCGGGATGTTGACGACTTCACGCGCCTCCCGGATGCCGGCATCGCTGATGTTGCCGATGAGGAACGCGTCGTAGCCTTCACCCTCGGCCTTCATCGCGCCGTAGATCACTTCGCGCGCATCGTGGTATTCGAGAAAGCGATAGTGAACACCGATGCCGGCGGATTCCTGCACGCCCTGCATGTGCACCGTCGTCCCCGGGTCGCACGCCTTGTCGATCACGCGCCGCAGAAGCTCGCCGTAGGGTGTCGCCTCCGTCCGGCGGGCGAGGCTTTGGTACCACAGCTTCATCGCGCCTCCCATCCATGCAGTGACGCAGTGACGAAGTGACGCGGTGACGCAGTTCACTTCGTCACTTCGTCACCGCGTCACTTCATATCAGCCGCGCAAGGGCCCAAGATCGACCGGCCCGTCGAAAAACTTCGGCACCATCTTCAGGAACGCATCCGACCGCTCCTTCTTCCATCCGCCGAAGTCGGCATTGCGCCGGAACTTGTCCTCGATCTCCTCGCGCGAGAGCGGCTCCGCGCCGCCGCCGCGGATATGCGGCTGGCGCTCTTCCACAACCGTGCCGTCCTTGAGCGTCATGCGAACGTGGCCGGTGTACGCCTTCGGGTACGGATTGTTCGGGTCGACGACGTAATGCACTTTGGATGCGAGCGCGAGGATGCGCGGATCGCGCACGGTTTCCTCCGTGAACGCCGCGAGCCCGGCGCCGCCCGTGACGAACGCCACGGCGATATTGAACGGCGCGCTGAACTTCGCGATGTACTCGTTCTGCGGCTTGTGCTTCGATTCCAGCGGATCCCACAGGCGATGGAGATACCCTTCGGCGGTCTCGCACAGGACGTCCACGACGTCTTCCGGCTTCACGCCCTTCTTCGCCAGTCGCAATGCGCAATCGACGTACGGCTGGTTCATGGTGCCCGTTGCGTACGGCTTGAACGTGATGTGCTCCATGTACCAGTGCTTGCCGAAATCATTGGTCAGGACGCCGTAGTCACCTTCTGATGTGCGCGCGAAGCCATTCATCAGGCCGTGGATGCCTTCGAACACCGTGCGCGGCCCGGGAAACCCCTGCGCCGAGAGCCGCGCCGACTGGATGCCCGCGTTCGCTGCCCAGCCTGGATGCAGGCGCTTCGTCCATGCGCCTTCGGCGAGGTATTCGATAATGCCGGACGCCATGCTGCCCGCGTTGCCGAGAGCATCGACCGTCTGCCGCTGATTGAGACCCATCGCCACCGACACGCCGAGCGCGGAGCCCATCGTGCCGAGCACGCTCGTCGGGTGGAAGCCGGAGCGGTGCACGCCTTTCGGCACGATCATCGACATGCGGCACGTCGCTTCCACACCCGTCACGAACCCGAGCAGCGCGGAGCGGCCGTCGCGGCCGAAACGCTCGCAGGCCGCCAGCACCGCCGGGTAGACCGTCGCGCTGCTGTGCACCGGCCCGCCTTCGAACGTGTCGTCGAAGTCTTCGCCGTGGATCGCCATCCCATTGATGAGCGCCGCCTGCTCCGGCGCGTACGTGGTGTCGTGACCGATTGCCGTACAGCTTCCGCCGGGGTCGACCGCGGCTTTCGCGGCCTTGATGTAGTCGGTGTTACGCGCCGCGACGCACAGGCCCACGATGTCGATCAGCAGCTCCTCGACGCGGCTGCGCACGCCGGCGGGAATCTTCTGCGGCGTCAGCGCGAGCGAGAGCTCGGCGAGCCGCTCGGCCGCGGCGACCTTCGGCAAGGATGCGCTCAAGTTTCTTCTCCTCGGTTGCGTGAGCTCAGTCTTCGAGTTGTTTGTAGCGGCCTTTGGGCACGAGCTCGGCCACGGTCCCGCCCGGCGCGCGGAACTTGAGCGGAATGACGCCCGGATCGCTGATCATCTCGCAGCCGTACTGCTTCAACGTCTCCCAGTAGCCCTTGAGATCATCGACTTCGATCGCGAAGTGATGGATACAGGGACCTTCGCCCGAAGCCGTCGACTCGGCGGAGTCGGTGCCTTCGTCGTATTTGATCAGCGTGAAGTCGATCGCGCCGTCCGTGAGATGGCGGGACAGATGGTCGCGCGTCTTGCGCGTCTCGACTTCGCGGAAGCCGAAGACCTTCTGGTAGAACTCGGTGGTTTTCTCCAGGTCTTCGACTTTCAGTGCGAGATGGACGATGCGGTTCATGGGTACCTCTTGAGTGACGAAGTGACGTGGTGACGCGGTGACGAAGTGTCGTAGGGCGGGTGCGCAAAGCGGAACCCGCCGCTATGGTGCCTCGTATCCGGCTTCCTTCAACGAGACGCGGGTAGCGGACGTATCGAATCTTTGCACGAAATCCCGCGCGAGGGCGGGCTCCAACGCATTCGCCGCGACCCCGGCCGAATACGTCGCTTTCATCTGGAACTCTTCCGGCAACGGACCGACGTACATGACGCTTTTGTTCGGCAGGATCTCGCTCACCTGCGTGATGCCCATCTCCCCGGCGCTGCCGCTCGCAGCGAGCCAGCGCATCGCCGCGTAGCCGTTCGGGAAGAACTGCAAGCGGCCCTGGACTTCGCGTGCGATGCCGAGCTTCTCCACGAGCGCCATCACGATCTTGCCCGCTGTCGCGATCGCCGGATCGGGACAGACGATCTTCGGCGCGGCGAGCAGGCCCGCGCGCAAGCGCTCGGTCGTCGAAACGTCGATCGCCGTCATGCCGGCCCGCACGGCGACACCGGTGCCGACTTTGCCGAGGTCGATGCGCGAGCCCGACGCGACGAGCTTCGCGGCTGCGAGCTCGTCGATCATCGGTCGCGTGAGAATGATCGCGTCCACCGCCTCGCCGGCCTCCACGCGCGCCTTCATCGCGCCGACGGCGCCGAAGTCTGCGGTGACTTCGGCACCGGTCTCGCGCCGGAACGCCTCGATGAGCTTCTCGGTCACCGCCTGCGCCGCGCCGGCACTCAGGATTCTCAGGGTCGTCATGGATCGCCGTCAGACTGTTTCAGCACGAAGGAACGAAGGTAACGAGGTGAAGCTAAAACCTTTCAACACGAAGGACACAAAGGACACGAAGGAAACAAAAAATAACGGTCGGTCTTTTTGCCGCATTCCTTAGTGTCCTTCGTGTTTCCGCTTTTGCCTTACTTCGTGTCCTTTGAGTCCTTCGTGTTGAAGCTGTGCTCTAAGCCCTCTCAACCGCCGCCGCGATCGCATCGCCCATCTGGCTCGTCGAGGCTTTGCCGCCGAGATCGGGCGTAAGCGTCTTCGCTTCGCGGACCACATCCTCGACCGCGTGCTCCATCACGTCCGCTGCTTTCACGGCACTCTCCACGCCGTGCTTGTGCCCCAGCCAGGCGAACAGCATCTGCCCCGACATGATCATCGCGTACGGGTTGGCGATGCCCTTCCCCGCGATGTCGGGCGCGGAGCCGTGCGTCGCCTGCGCCATCGCGCGCTCCGGCCCCGCCGAGAGGCCCGCCGCGAGCCCGAGGCCGCCGACCAGCCCTGCTGCCACGTCGGAGAGGATGTCGCCGAACGTGTTGGTCGTGACGATCACGTCGAACTGCTGCGGCTTCATCACGAGCTTCATGCCCATCGTGTCAACCAGCACTTCGTCGTAGGCGACGTCCGGATATTCCTTCGCCATCTTGCGCGTCTCTTCGGCGAACATTCCGCACGCGAGCTTGAACACCGTGTCCTTGTGCACCGAGGTGAGCTTCTTGCGCGGCCGCGTGCGCGCGAGCTCGAACGCCGCGCGCGCGACCTTGCTCGATCCCTCGCGCGTGATCACGCGTATGCCGATCGTCATGTCCGGCGTCGGCCGGAACTCGCCGTTGCCCATGAACACGTTGCGGTCGGGCGGCATGCCTTCGTTGTTCTCGCGCACGATGATGAGATCGACGTCGTTGTAGACCGCCGGGACGCCCGGCAGCGACTTCGCGGGCCGGATGTTCGCGAAGAGGTCGTAGTTCTTGCGCAGGATCGGATGGGGATTGATGACGTTGGGCTTCCCCTTCGGATACGCCTGGTGGCCGATGGGTCCCAACACCCAGCCGTCCAGCGTGTGCAGCTTCTCCAGCGTACCGGGCGGCAGTGTGTAGCCCAGCTCGTCATAGGCCTTCTTCCCGATCGGCACGTCGTGCCAGTCGATCGCCAACCCACACTTCGCCGCCGCGGCCTTCATGACTTTGATGGTCTCGGGAACGACTTCCAGGCCGATGTCGTCGCCCAGGAGAATTCCAAGCTGCAACGCTCTATTCACACCTTCCTCCGCGTCCACTGCGGTTCATAAGTAAACCGGCGGGAGCGGCTCGACTTTGTCCATCTCCGCCCCCAGCTCCCGCTCGATCGCTTCCATCTCCGTGAGCAACGCGGAAAGCCGCAGCCGCACGTTCTCGAGATCGCCCGGCGGAATCTCGAGCGAAACCGCCCTGGCCATCGCGACGACCTGCTCCCGCGTCAGCTCCATGTCAGGCTTCCACGGCGGCGGACAATCGCTTCGCGAGCGTCCTGTCCAGATCGGGGTGCCGCTCGTGCCAGGGCGTCGCGCGTTCGTAGGCATGGCCGACGCGGTATACGGTCTCTTCCGCAAACGGCCTGCCGGCGATCTGCAGCGAATACGGCAGGCCGCCCGCCGTAAACCCCATCGGCAGCGCAAGCGTCGGCACGTTCGCCGCGCCGAACGCATGGGTCCCGATGCGCCGCAGGATGAGCCGCTGCGCGACGTCTTCCTTCGATTCCACTTTCTCGCGCGTGTCCTCGATCAACCCGGGCGGCTTGAGGTGCGTGGGCGAAATCGGTGCGTCCCACGATTCGAGCGCGGAGAGTATCTGGCCGCGCACGACCGCTCGCGCACGCATGGCACGGCTGTAGACCGGCGCAGGCACCAGCAGCGACGCCGCCATGCGCGTGCGCGTGCCGACGTCGAAGCGGTCCCACTGCGTTCTGAGAATGTCGAGGCACATGGACGATGCGTCCGCGTCGGAGGTGAGCATCTGGAGCGGAATCGCGTGCTTCGCCCACGGCAGCGAGACTTCTCCGATCTGCGCGCCCAGCTCCTTTAACACGCCCAGCGCATGCTCGAAGGCGGTGCGCACACCGGCATCGATCCCGTCCGGCCACGCGATCTCTTTCACCACCGCGAGCTTCAGGCCCCGCAGGTCGTCCCCGAGCGCGGCCGCATAGTCCGGCACCGCGCGCTTGCTCGTGAGCGGATCGTGCGGATCGTGCCCTGCGATCGCCGAGAGAAAGAGCGCGTTGTCCGCGACCGTGCGCGTCGCCGGTCCGACGGTATCGGAATGCCACGCATACATGACGCCGCCGTCGCGGCTCACGCGGCCGTACGTCGGGCGCAGGCCGACGACGCCGCACACCGCCGCGGGACCGCGTATGGAGCCGCCGGTGTCCTCGCCGATGGAGCCCGAGCTGAAACCCGCCGCCGGCGCGATGCCCGAGCCGCTGGACGAGCTCGACGCCGTGCGCTCGGGATCCCAGGGATTGCGCGGCTGGCCGAACGGAAACGCGTTCGTGCCGCCCTTGCCGAGCTCGTGCAGGTTCTCCTTGCCGATCAAGATCGCGCCCGCGGCTTTCATGCGCTCGATCACGTGTGCGTCCCGATCGACGACGCGGCCGGTCTCCACGCGCGAGCCGAGCGTCGTGCGCACGCCTTTCGTGCAGAGCTGGTCCTTCACGCCGAACGGCAGCCCGTGGAGCGGCCCGCGATAGTTCCCGGCCGCGATCTCGCGCTCAGCACCGCGCGCCTGCTCGAGCGCCTGTTCCGCACAGACGGTGATGTAGGCGCGCAGCACGCGGTCGTAGCGCGCGATCCTGTCGAGGCACGCCTGCACGAGCTCGACGGGCGACACCTTGCGGCTGCGCACGAGATGGCCCTGTTCGACAGCGCTCAGGTAACACAGCGGTGAATGGGCGGACATCGGGACCTGCGTCGGAGTGCAGAGGAGAACTGCCGGAACGGCCCGGCGATTCTAGCACGCGCTCTTGTGGTGCACGCCGCGCAGCCAGGCTGCGTCTCACGCGCCACGCGCGCCGCGGCAATACAATCCGATCGAACAAGGAGGAAACCTGCAATGACTGTCCGATCGCGAGGCACGCATCGTATGTTCTCCTGTCTCCTCCTGCTCGCGGCGGCGGCAGCGCTGTCGAACCTCGCCGCGCAGGCGCAGCAATGGAAGCCCGACCGCCCGGTGGAAATCGTCGTCGGCTTCGCGCCTGGCGGCGGCAACGACAAGTCCGCGCGCGTGATGCAGAGGATCTGGAAGGACATGGGGCTCGGCGAGGCACAGGTCGTCAACAAGGTGGGCGGCGGCGGCGCGCTCGCCTATACCTACGTGAGTCTCAAGACCGGCGACGGCAACGTGCTCGCCATCGCGCAGGCCGGGCTCAATACGAACCACATCACGGGGCGCAGTCCGCTGCACTACAGCGACGTGACGCCGCTCGCCTTCGTCGGCAACGAGCCGGTCGGCCTCGCCGTGCGGGCCGATTCCCCCTACCGGACGCTCAAGGACTTCGTCGCGCAGCTGAAGCGCGATCCGCAGTCGCTCGCCGTGTCCGTCGGCAGCACGCGCGGCGCGACCAACCACTTCACCGTCGCAGCGCTGGCCAAAGCCGCGGGCGTCGACCCCAACAAGCTCAAGATCCTCGTCTTCGGCGGCGGCGCGGAGTCGGTGACGAACCTGCTAGGCGGACACATTGACGCGATGAGCCAGGCGATCAACAACGCGATCCCGCATTACAAGGCCGGCACGATGCGCATCCTCGCGGTCAGTCTGCCGAAGCGCTCCGCCAGTCTCCCTGACGTGCCGACCTTCATCGAGCAGGGCTTCGAAGTGGACATCGATGGCTGGACCGCCTTCGTGGGGCCCAAGGGGCTCAAGCCCGCGCAGATCGCCTACTGGGAACAGGCATTCGCCAAAGCGGTCGAGAATCCGCAGTGGAAGCAGTACCTCGAGTCGAACGCCTGGGAATGGGGTTACAAGAATGCCCGCGATACGGCTGCGTACATCCGGCAGGATTATGATATGTCGAAGCGCTTCCTCGTCGAGCTCGGCATGGCGAAGGAGCCCGCAAAACAATAGCGCAGGCGGTCCAGGTCTGCGGCGAGGAGTCGCATGAGCACGGCTACATCCGATACGACCCGCGCGGAGGAGATCGCGGCCGAAGTCGCGAAGATCACCGATGCAGCGGATGCCGCGCGCACGCTGCTCGACTTCAACGACGAGCCTGCGCGCTTCGAAGCCCTGTTGAGCGCGGCGGCGAGCGCACCCCGCCGGAAATGAACGACCTCGCCAAGCTCACGCTGATCGAAGCGGCCACGGCCGTGCGGCGCAGGAAGGTATCGTCGGTGGAGCTTACGCGGGCGTGCCTCGAGCAGGCGAGGCGCGTTCAGCCGAAACTCAACTGCTTCATCGCGATCGAGGAAGAAGACGCGCTCAAAGCGGCGCGAAGAGCCGACCGGCTGCTTGCGCGTGGCGCGCGCGTGGGGCCGCTCCACGGCGTGCCGCTCGCTCACAAGGACATGTACTACCGCGCCGGAAAGGTCTCGACCTGCGGCTCGAAAATCTTGAAGGACTACCGGCCGGCAGTCACGGCGACGGTCATCGAGCGTCTCGAGTGTGCCGGCGCGATCTGGCTCGGCAACCTCAACATGTCGGAATTCGCGGCGAATCCTACCGGCCACAACGACCACTGGGGCCATTGCCGTAACCCGTGGAATCCCGAGCACATCACGGGCGGCTCCTCCAGCGGCTCGGGCTCGGCCGTCGGCGCGCGGGCGTGTTTCGGCGCGCTGGGCTCCGATACGGGCGGCTCGATACGCCTGCCTGCCGCGGCGTGCGGCGTCGTGGGGCTCAAGCCCACGCACGGGCGCGTGAGCCGCTACGGCGTCATGCCGCGATCGTGGTCTCAGGACACCGTCGGACCGCTGGCGCGCACCGTCGCCGATTGTGCGCGCGTGATGCGGGTCATCGCCGGCGCCGATCCGAAGGACACGACGTGCTCGACGCAGCCGGTGCCGAACTACGAAAAGGCGCTGGATGGGCCGATCAAGGGACTGCGGATCGGCTTGCCGACCAACTTCTATTACGAAGGCACGACCGAGGACGTGCGGCGGCTCATGGAGACGAGCCTCGCTGTGCTGAGCTCGCTCGGCGCGCGCGTGGTGGAGGTCGAGGTGCCGGATCCGGCACTGCTGTTCCAGTTGTCGAACGCGGTGACGATCTCCGAGGCCGCCGTGATCCATGGCCGCTGGATCCGCGAGCGGCCGCAGGACTACTCGATGTACGTGCGCTCGCGCATCGAGCCGGGCCTGAGCATTCCGGCAACGGCGTACCTCGAAGCGCAGAATCTGCGCACGCGATACCTCGACGAGTTCATGCGCACCGTGTTCTCGAAAGTCGACGTCATGCACACGCCCGTGATGGTGCTGCCGCCGCCCACCATCGCGGAAACCGAGCCCAGGATGGCGGGAGACGTGCAGGCGGTGGTCGGCCGCATCTCGCGCAATACGCGGCCGACGAGCTACCTCGGACTCCCGGGACTGTCGGTGCCGGCGGGGTTCTCGGGCAAGGGACTGCCGGTCGCGTTCCAGCTCTGCGGGCCGCCGTTTTCGGAAGCGCTGCTCTTCAAGGTCGCGCATCTGTATCAGCGGGAAACGGATTGGCACGCGCGCGTGCCGGATCTCTGAACCGCCAAGAAAAGCGATTTGAACCGCCAAGGACGCCAAGACGCCAAGAAAACCGTGAAAACCGAATTCATTTCCGCGACGGAAGCGGCTGCGGCGATCGCTGTCGGGAAGCTCACGTCCGAGAAGCTGGTTGAGGCGTGTCTCGAGCGCGTGCGAGAACGAGAGGGAGACGTGCAGGCGTGGGCCTGCATCGATCCGGAGCGCGCGCTGGAGGAAGCGAGGCGGCGCGACCGCGAGGAGCGGCGCTCGCGGCTGCACGGCATCCCGGTCGGCGTGAAGGACGTCATCGATACGGCGGACATGCCGACGGAGTACGGCTCGCCTATCTACAAGGGCCATCGGCCGGCATGCGATGCGGCGTGCGTCGCGCAGGTTCGCGAGTTGGGCGGCGTCGTGCTCGGCAAGACGGTAACGACCGAATTCGCGACGCGCTTCGCCAACAAGACGCGCAATCCGCGCGACACCGCGCACACGCCGGGCGGTTCGTCCTCCGGCTCGGCCGCGGCGGTCGCCGACGGCATGGTGCCGATCGCGTTCGGCACGCAGACCTCGTCCTCGATCATCCGCCCGGCGGCGTTCTGCGGCGTCGTGGGCTACAAGCCGACGTTCAACACGCTCAATCGCGCGGGACTGAAGTTTCTCTCCGAATCGCTCGATACCCTCGGCGTGCTCACGCGCACGGTGCCGGATGCCGCGCTGATCGTGGAACTCCTTTCCGGGAGCGAGCCGGCGCGCTTCGAAGAGGCCGCCACGCTCGCGCCACGCATCGGCTTCTGTAGGACGCCGTGGTGGAACCAGGCAGACGAGGCCACGCAGAGCGCGCTCGAACGGGCGCTGCCGAGGCTCGCGAATGCCGGCGCGAGCGTCAGACGCGTCGAGCTCGATGGGGAGTTCGTGGAGCTGGCCGAAGTGCAGATCCGCATGAGCTCGCACGAGTTCTATCGGGCGCTCACGTACGAGCGGACGCGCTTTCCGGGCCTCATCTCCGACAGTCTCATGGCGCGCATCCGCGGCGGGCAACGGGTCACGCGCGCGCAGTATCTCGAGACGCACGCCATTGCCGCGCGCTGCCGCGCGCGGCTCGACGACATGTATCGCGAGCACGACGTGCTCGTCTCTCCCAGCGCGCCGGGCGAAGCGCCGCGGGGCCTTGGGTCCACCGGCGACCCGATCTTCGGCCTCGCGTGGACTGTAATGCACGGGCCGGCGATCACGCTGCCGGTGTTCACCGGGCCGTCCGGGTTGCCGCTCGGCCTTCAGGTCACCGGCGCGCCGGGATCGGACGCGAAGACCCTCCTCGCGGCGGAATGGATCCGGCGCGCGCTCGATCAATGAGACAGCTCCACGCCGCGCGCCACGCCGTCGAAGCGCATCTCATCCGCGGTTTTCTCGACTCGCACGGCATTGCGGCCGAAGTCCGCGGCGAGTTCCTGACGAGCGGCTGGGGCGAGCTGCCGGTCGACGTGTGCTCGGTATGGGTGATGAACGACGCCCAGTTCGAGGCGGCGAACGAGCTGCTGGTGAAGTTTCTCAAGGGCAGCTATGCACGCCAGTTCAGCGGTGAGCACTGGAGCTGCCCGCGCTGCGGGGAAAAGCTCGAAGGTCAGTTCACGCAGTGCTGGAAGTGCGGGGCGAGCAAGGCGTAACGGCGCGGCGGGTTGCGGCGGGTTCGCTCCCGCTTACCCGCCCTACGCCTTGACGACACGGCTCCTGTAGGGCGGGTGACCGCAGGGAACCCGCCGTTAACTCGCCGTTAACTCGCCAACCCCCTCATCACGCGATAGAGCGCGTTCTTCGCCTCGAACCCGATGCCCGGCACGTCGGGCAGGCGCACGTAACTGTCTTTTACCGGCATCTTGTCGGCGAAGCCGCCAAAAGGCTGGAAGACGTCCGGATAGGATTCGTTGCCGCCCAGGCCCAACCCCGCGGCGATGTTGAGCGAAAGCTGATGCCCGCCGTGCGGGATGCAACGTCGCGGCGACCAGCCGTGCTCTTTCAGCATCTCGAGCGTGCGGCAATATTCGACAAGCCCGTAAGACAGCGCGCAGTCGAACTGGAGCCAGTCGCGGTCGTGGCGCATGCCGCCGTAGCGGATCAGGTTGCGCGCGTCCTGCATCGAGAAGAGGTTTTCGCCGGTCGCCATCGCACCTTCGTAATAGCCGGCGAGCTCGGCCTGGAGCTCGAAGTCGAGGGGATCGCCCGCCTCCTCGTACCAGAAGAGCCCGTATTTTTCGATCGCTTTCGCGTACTGAACCGCGGTGTCGAGATCGAAGCGGCCGTTCGCATCGACCGCCAGCTTACGACCCGAGCCGACGACGTCGAGCACGGCTTCGATGCGCTCGAGGTCGTCGGCAAGCGATTCGCCGCCGATCTTCATCTTCACCACCGAGTAGCCCATGTCGAGATACTTCTTCATCTCGTCCTTGAGCGCGTTCAGATTCTTGCCCGGGTAGTAATAACCGCCGGCGGCGTAGACGAACACCTTCTCGTCGGCCTGGCCTTCGTTGTAACGGTCAGCGAGCAGGCGATAGAGGGGCTTTCCTTCGATCTTCGCCACCGCGTCCCACACCGCCATGTCGATCACGCCGACGGCGACCGAGCGCTCGCCGTGCCCGCCGGGTTTCTCGTTCGCCATCGCCGCGGCCCACACGCGCTCCGGATCGATGTTCGTGCCTTCGTCGTTCACCAACGTGTCCGGATCCGCGTTCATGACGCGCGGGATGAAGCGCTCGGAAAGCAGCCCCTCCTGGGCGTAGCGGCCGTTCGAGTTGAAACCGTAGCCCACGACGCGTTTGCCGTCGCGCACGACGTCGGTGACGACAGCGACGACGCTCGCCGTCATTTTCGAGAAATCGATGTACGCGTTGCGGATCTGCGACGCGATGGGAACGGCGGTGGAATGAATGGCGGTGATTTTCATGGCAGCCAATTCTAACGTGCTATCCTTTTTTCATGACCACAATCTCTCCTCTCATGCAGCAGCTCAGCATGCACATCGCGACTGCGCTGCACAAGCCACTGCCCGAAGCCGTCACGGAGCGCGCGAAGATCCATATCGTCGATACGTTTGCAGCAATGGTGTCGGGCTCGCGCCTTCTCCCCGGACAAAAGGCGATCGAGTACGTGAAATCGCTAGGCGGCACCAAGCTCGCCGGCGTCATCGGCACGAAGATCGTCACGACACCGCAGAACGCCGCGCTCGCGAACGGGATGTTTGGCCACGCGGACGAGACCGACGACACGCATCCGCCGTCGCTCACGCATCCCGGGACGAGCGTCGTGCCCGCCGCGCTGGCGATCGGCGAATGGAAAGGTCTGAGCGGACTCCAGGTCCTGCGCGCGATCGTGCTGGGCTACGACCTCTGCGCGCGCATGCTGCTTTCGGTGAAACCCATGCCGTTTCTTCAGTCGGGCCATCATGCCGGTGCGTTCGGCCAGCTCTTCGGCGCGGCCGCGGCCTCGGCGGCGCTGCTCGATCTCGACGCGGCGGAGGTGCGCCACGCGCTCTCCTATACGGCGCAGCAGGCGTCGGGCCTCTATACGATGTTCCGCGATCCCGAGCACATCGAGAAGGCGTACGCGATGGGCGGCATGCCCGCGCACAACGGCCTGCAGGCGGCGCTCATGGTGGCGTCCGGCTTCACCGGCGTCGACGACGTGTTCTCCGGCGAGCGCGACTACTACTTCACGTTCGCCAGGGACAATGATCGTGAAGCGCTCGTGCGCGGCCTGGGCACCGAATTCGAGCTGATGCGCGGCGGCATCAAGCGCTGGCCTGTGGGCGGCCCGATCCAGGGCCCGCTGCACGTGTTGCGCGACATGATGCAGGAAAACCGTTTCAAGGCAGCAGACGTGGAGAAGCTCACCGCGCGCATGCCCGACAAGGAGCTCGAGATCGTCAACAACCGCGACATGTCCGACATCTGCGTGCAGCACATGCTCGCGGTGATGCTCGTCGACCGCAAAGTGACGTTCAAATCCGCTCACGACATGGCGCGGATGAAGGATCCGGCCGTGCTCGACGTGCGCAGCCGCATCGAGGCGGTCGGCGACCCGGCGTTGACCGACGTGGAGCGGCGCTGGCGCTGCGTCATGGAGATCCGCCTGAAGAACGGCCGGACGCTCGCGCATCAGACCATGGCGGCGAAAGGCAGTTACGAGAACCCGCTCAGCCGCGACGAGGAAGACGAGAAAGCGCGCGATCTCATCCTGCCGGTGCTCGGCAAAACGCGCGGCGCCGACCTGCTCGCCGAGCTCTGGAATTTCGACCAGATTCCCGACGTCACGTCACTGCGTGCGCTTTACCGCAAGTAAAAGCGTACGCATACAATACGCGCCAGCACCGGGAGGAACCATGGCCCAGCTCAACGTAAACGGCAGGCATTTCGACGTACAGGCCGAGCCCGACACAGCCCTGTCTCGGAATAGTGCCCACCCGCCCGCTCGCGCAGATGCCGAAGGTCGACACGGTGATCGTGCCGACCTACGACTTCTGGGGCGGTGTCGGCGAGTGATGCGCGTCGTGAGAATGACGGTCGCCGCGACGCTGCTGGGCGTCGCGACCCTCGCCTACGCCGGCGAGGCGCAACAGGGCTGGCAGGAGCTCTTCGCGGCCAGCCAGAAGGACAAGAAAGGCCTCATGTTCTACGTGAAGGGCCAGACCATCGCCGGCGTGGTGACGAAGGTCGGCGGCGATGCGGTCGAAGTGCGCAACCAGACGTACGGGCGAATCGTCATCAAGCTCGATTCGATCGACGCCGTCGCGATGAATTAGCACCGCCGCTCGCCTGAAGGCTCGGGCCTCGGCGATGCAACGAACAGAGGGAAACCAAGGCTTCCCTCCGTAACCTCCTTTCCTTCTACCCCCCTCGTCTTTCGACGGTACGCAACGTCGCAGCACGTGGCTCCGGCTTGCCGACGCGCTCGTACTCAGAGATCACCTGCGCGCCGAACAACAGCGCGGTCGCCGCGATCTCGAGCGACAGCAGCACCACGATCGACGTCGTGAGCGACCCGTACACCACGCTCACCTGCGACAGCGTCGCGAAATACCACACCAGGAAGTGGCGCGTGACCTCCCACAGGAACGCCGCCGTCATGGCGCCGATGAGCGCGTGCCTCACCGAGAGCCTGCCCACGGGCATGACGAGGTAGATCGAAGTCAGCACGAAGATTTCGCCGCCGATGCCAAGGAGGTAGAGCAGCACGCCCGACAGGCCGGAGAGCGACCACGTGTGATGCAGGAAGCGCACGTCCTCGGCGCCCAGCGTCTGGAGCCCGGCCGATACGACGGTGATGACGAGGAAGCCCACGCCCAGCAACACGATGTAGCAGTACGGCAGCAGCACGGAGACGATGAAGCGACGGTGCCGCACCCTGAAACGATGCAGAAAGATGACCGCCATGGCCTTCTCCAGCACGACGAAGGCGAAGGAGCTGAAGAAGAGCATCGTGCCGAGCAGCACCCAGCCGATCACGTCGCGGTTGGTGAGAAAGGTCTTCAACTCTCCCACCAGCGCCTTCGACTGTCCCGGCACCAGCCATTCGAGGTAGCGCGCGAGCGCAACGATGAGCTCGCCCCGCGGAACGAGGTGCGAGAGCCCGATCACGATGAGGCCGATGAGCGGCACGATCGAGAGCAGCGTGTAATAGGCGACCGCGCCCGCGAGGAGCAGCCCCTGGTTGTCGCGGAAGGACTTCAGTGCCCGTACGAGAAAGGTCCCCGGGTGGGTGAAAACCCAGCCGTAAGGCGTGGAGTCGTCACTTCCCCCATTCACGTTTCGTGCCCTACTCGACCTTGATGCCGGCGGACTTGATCACTTCCGCCCAGATCCTGCGCTCGGCGCGCATGCGGGCCGCGAGCTCCTGCGGCGTGCTGGTCTCCACTTCCAGCCCCTGCGGCGCCATCACCTGCTGCACGTCCGGGCGCTGCAGCGCCTTGATCGCCTCGTCGCGCAGCCGCGTCACGATCGCCGCCGGTGTCGCGGCCGGGACAAGGAACGCGTACCAGGTGGAGACGTCAAAACCCGCAAAGCCCTGCTCGGCCATCGTCGGCAGTTCCGGCGCCACTTTCGAGCGCTTGAGACCCGTCGTCGCGAGCGCTCGCAGCTTCCCGGCTTTGACCTGCGGCATGGAGGAGGCAACGCTGCCGAAGATGAGCTGGGATTCGCCCGCGAGCACCGAGGCCGCGGCGGGACCACCGCCTTTGTAAGGTATCGCCGTCATCTTCACGCCGGCCCGGCGCTGGAAAAGCTCGCCGGCGAGATGGAGCGGGCTGCCGACCCCCGCCGTGGCATAGTTGAGCGAGCCCGGCTTCGCCTTGAGCAGCGCGACGAGTTCCTTCACGGTGGTCGCCTGCACGCTCGGGTGGACCACGAGGATGTACTGCGCGGTCGCGAGCGTCGTCACCGGCCGAAGGTCCTTCTCGACGTCGAACGAAAGCTTGTAGAGGCTCGGGTTCACCGTAAGCACGGTGCTGAAGCCCATGAACACGGTGTAGCCGTCGGGCGCCGCCCGCGCGACGGTCTCCGCCGCAATGTTGCCCGCGGCGCCGGCACGGTTGTCGACGACCCACGTCTGCCCCATGGACTCGTGGAGCTTGGGCGTGATGATCCGGGCGAGCGCGTCCGCCCCGCCGCCGGGGGCGAAGGGGACGAGCAGGCGGATGGGGCGGTTGGGATAGTCGGTGGGGGCTGCGCCGAGCGTCGGGGCGACGCAACCCAGTGCGCCGAGCAGGGCAGTCACGCGTAGAAGGAACATTCAGGCCTCCTCGTTCTTGTGGGGCGGGTGAGCGCAGCGAACCCGCTGCAAAGCATTGCCAGTCGCGGCGGG